>OCVV011242329.1_pt1 | contig 29339 bp, 22 predicted proteins | sample 1539721 | NCBI WGS metagenome assembly OCVV01 (sample SAMN02144230, study PRJEB22623) | gut metagenome | biome: sheep rumen | host: Ovis aries | place: New Zealand | reverse complement strand
TCACATCGTTGAACACTATATGATCCACCAAAGGGAGAAGCGGGCGGAAAGAGCCCTTGAAATACTCGCTGTCCATAAGGCTCAGAGCGCCTTGGGTGCTGCCGTGGTAGGCATTCCGGCAAGAAACCAGCTTCCTTCTGCCGGTTATTCTCTTTGCCAGTTTCATGGCGGCCTCGTTGGCCTCGCTTCCGCTGTTCACATAGTACACGCTCTGGAGAGATTTAGGTAGTATTGATGCAAGAAGCTGGGCGTGAAGCACCTGCGGAGATTCTATCATTTCACCGTAAACCATCAGGTGCGCATAGTTTTCCATCTGCTGCTTTACGGCATCTATGACCTCCCTCCTTCCGTGCCCCACGTTGCTGACGGAGACCCCGGATATGAAATCGAGATATCTTCTTTCTTCCGTGTACAAAAAAACACCCTCTGCCTTCACTATGGGTAATCCCAGCGGGGAAGAGGATGTCTGTCCTACGTGTCTGAAGAAGAGATCCCTAAGAGTATAGGACCTGTCCTCCATATCTTATTTTTTCTTTGCTGTAGCCTTCTTGGCTGTCTTTTCTTCCGGCTCTGAAGCCTCGCCTTCGGCAAACCTTGAACTTACGAGAATCCTTCCGCAGTACTCGCATACCACAATCTTGCGGCTCTCGTCTATATCAATCTCCCTCTGAGGCGGTATCTTGTTGAAACATCCGCCGCAAGCACCTCTGACAACGGTAACAACGGCCATCTTGTTGCGGACATTGCTCCTTACCTTGTTGTAGGCGGCAAGCATCCTCTCGTCCAGCTGCTCCTGATATCCGGCGCTTACCTGCTGAAGCTGCTCAACTTCCTTCTCAGTCTCTTTCTCTATGTTATCCAGCTCCTTGCGCTTGTTCTCAAGGTCAGCCTCACGGCCTTTTGTCTCCTCTACCAGAAGCGCCAGTTCCTCTTTCTTCTCGACAAGTTTCTTGGTGCCTTCGTTAGCCCTCTTCTCTGCAAGCTGAACCTCCAGCTGCTGGAACTCTATCTCCTTGGAAATGGACTCGAACTCACGGTTGTTGCGGACGTTGTTCCTCTGCTGCTCGTACTTCTTGATGGAAAGACGCCTCTCCTCCATCTCATTCTTCTTCTCGGCGATAAAAGCCTCTATATCCTTGATTTCTTTCTGAATAGCAGCCTGCTTGGTCTTGAAGCCGGCTACCTCATCCTCCAGATCCCGAACCTCCAGAGGAAGCTCTCCCCTGAGCAGGTAGATGGAATCTATCTTGGAATCTGTCTGCTGAAGAAGGTAGAGAAGATGGAGCTTCTTTTCCATTTCAGCGGCATCCGCGTTCTTTGTAGAAATCTGCAGGGATGTGAAGGTTTCCCCGCCAACTGTTTTCTTCGTATTCTTTGTTGCCATATTACAAATAAAATATCGGGCTTTTATCGGCCTCACTCAATAAGGCCACAAATTTAGGAAAATTTTTCTTAACAATGGCTTCCAGAAGCCCGATTGCAGGAAGTTCACTGAAATGATGCCCCACATCCACTACCATGAACCCCTCCGGGCAATAGAAGTTATGATGCGTCACATCCCCCGTAACAAGCACTTGCGCTCCGGCACGAACCGCATCTGAGATTGCGCCCTGCCCTCCTCCTGAAGACACAGCCACAGAAGTTATCTTGCCTCCAATCAGAGCGGAAGTTCTCACTTTGGAGGCACCGAAGGCCTTCTTCACCCTCTCCACAAATGCCATCGTTGAAACCCCACGGGAAAGTTTCCCTATCCTTGAGAACCCGTCAGCCCCCAGAACGGAGACATCGACCAGACCAAGCCGGGAAGCCATTATGTCGTTCAACCCTCCCGGAGCCTTGTCCAGAGGAGTGTGGGAAGAATAAACCGTTATCCCGGAACGGATTGCAAGCATTATGGCATCAGACCTCAAGTCTCCTTCCAGAATGGAAAGGCAAGGCCTGTGCACAATCAGAGGGTGGTGGGTGATTATCATGTCACACTCTTTCTCCACAGCCTCCCTGACTACTTCCAGAGAGCAGTTCAGCGCAATCAGTGCCTTAGACACCTCCGCCTTTGGATTTCCTACTGTAAACCCGCTGTTATCCCACTCGGCCTGCAAACAAAGCGGAGCAAACTCCTCAATTGCCTCGGCAATCGCTGAGGCCTTTACCTTAAAAACTTCCGGTTTCAGATTCTTCTGTTTCATAAACTCTCACTTTCTGTCAAATTGTTATCTGGACTATCCGGATTATCTCCTTCCCCAACGCCACCAAAGCCACCAATTCTTTCAACTGATTCCACTGACTCAAGAGCCTCAACATCTTCCGGTTCCTCTGACAGCTCCTCGTCTTGCATCACCGCCACCAGCTTCGCCCTTATGGAACGCAGCTTCTCTATCACCTCAAGCTTGCTGTCTGCCCCGGACAGGTTCTGCTTGAGCCTCGCCTTGGCACCTTCCAAAGTCATACCGCTCTCCTTTACCAGATGATGTATCATCTTGAAAGTCCCTATGTCTTTCTGGGTGAAAAAGCGGTTGCCCTTCTTGTTGCGGACCGGCTTGATGAATGACGAAAACTTGTCTGACCAGAACCTTACCAGAGACGCGTTCTCTCCAAGTATCTTGGAAACATCCCCTACCGTGTAATATAGCTTGCTGCCTTCTTCCATAATATGCAAAACCATGTCCTGCAAATTTAAGCAAGAAATCCCAGATGTTCCGCAATTATTATTAAATTTGACACAAGAAAAACTGCTATGAAAAGATCCGAACTCAAACTATTGCTGATTGTCTTGTCAACTGTATTTACGACAAGCATATTACGCTCCCAATCAACCTTCAAGTTCTACGACGACATTTCCCTTCCCCAGACCGATGCCTGGAACTTCGTAAGGCAAGGAGAGGTTTCGCCTTCGATGTACACCGGCACCATCAACCTCTCCGTTCCCATCTACGAATACAAAGACAAAGACTTCACCATACCTATAGCAGCAACCTACTCCTCCAACGGCAACACTCCCAACCAGTTGCCCGGCATCCTTGGTCCCGGTTGGAACCTCTCCATAGGCGGCTGCATCACGGTGGAGACCAACGGCATCCCGGACTACGGGGAGAACCAGAAGCATATCCCCGGTTTCTTTGCCGTGCACGACACATCTGAGGTCAGGGGTCACCATCCCGACACCTGGTGGAGATTCATGTTCAGCCTTCTTGACAACGGCAGCGGCTCCGGCGCTCCCGAGATTGTCATCTGTCCCGGCACCAAACCCACTACTAGCCATACTGGTGAGATGGACGCCCAACCTGACATCTTCCACTTCACCATTCCTGGCCACAGCGGCAGCTTCCACCTGGATTTCGGTAAAAAGATCACAGTGTTCAGCACCTCTTCCGACCGTCACGACTACAAGGTGGAGATAGAGTCCCAGCCCTTTTCCGCTCCCCCCTACGGCTTCATCCGTATCAAGACCATCACTATAACCACCGGTGACGGCTACAGATATATCTTTGACGGCCGCCCCCAGAATCCTTATGTTGACCTGACCAAGACCGGTGAGCGTAACTTCATGGACCTCATCACGGCCTGGCACCTCACACGCATCGAGGCTCCTAATGGAAGGACCGCCACGTTCAACTACGAGACCCACCAGCGCACCATATACAACCCCCGGAACTCCACAAGCAGCAGCTCTGTCTCCGACGAACAGTTCTACTTCTACCATCCTGTAATGCAGTGCTCCACCGCCTCGGGCCATGAAGACGGCGAAGAGACTCACCCGACCGTCAGCCGCACCTCGTTCCTTAGCTCCATCTCCTTCAGTGACGGCTCTCACATAGATTTTGCCTACGACTCGTCAACCACGACATCTACATTCAAGGGCGACCAATACAAACAATCCCATAGCTCCACTCCCAAGGAATACCTGAACACCATAAGACTCAAGAGCATAACCGTCTATAAAGGAGGCAACCCTAATTCCGTGGCCAGTGCCACTTTCATCCACGAGAGGAACACCAACGGAGGCAAGACCAACTACCTGCGCTCCATCACCGTAGAGGGAACCGGAACTTACTCGTTTGACTACAACGGCTGGAACGACTCCTCCAAGCCTTACCCTTACCACGCCACCTTCGCTGTGGATCACTGGGGATATTACAACGGCAAGAGCGGCCCGTTCTATCCCAATTCCTCGGTTAACATCTCCACCCAGCAGGAGACCATCACAGGAGATTCCAGAAATCCAGATAACGCATACTCCAGGCTGGGGATGATAGAAAAGATAACTTACCCGACCGGTGGTTACACCACGTTCGGGTATGAGCCCCACATCTATTCCGCAGCTGTGAGCCGCGACTACAACACCACCGAGGAAAACAGTTTTTCCCCGCGCCTTGTCCTTGCATACGGAGAGGCCGGAGGCATGAGGATAAAGAAAATCTCCTCTTTCCTTTCCAACGGTACTCCTTCCGGCGAAAAACATTACACCTATGAGGATGTATCCGGCAACAGTTCCGGCATCCTTGCCTGGACTCCCAGATACAAAGTGAGTTTCGTGTGCAAGGCCACGGACAATATCAGTGAAAGTTCTTCCTACGCCTCCTCCTCCCTTCAGGACTACGGCTTCGCGGATATGGAATACCGCTATGTCACGGAGCATCTGAGCGACGGCACAAGAACTCTCAACATCTTCACCTCCAGTGCCGACGGCAAGGGCTTCCGCGATGTTCTGGCTATAGGTGCAAGCGGCTCCGTACCTGAAAAGGCCCTTTTGAACAACCTCACGACAGTGGTGAACTGGCAGATGGGTCCGGACTACAGCCTTGGCAACCCGAGCGTCCACAGGGCCGTCGCACCCCTTACCTCCTTCCAGAGCCAGAGGGGGATGCTCAAGGAAAAGCGCACCTTCAAGAACGACACCACGCTTTCCGCCTCGGCAATTGAAAGAACCTCTTTCCTCTTGGACAGCACAGCCTACACGGAACTCCCCTGCTATCTTGTAAGGCGCTTTCCCACATACCTGATTTTCGCGGGAAAACACCTGCCAAAAACAACGGAATCCATAATAAGAACAGACGACCAGACCAGAGAGAAGAAAAGCAGAAAATCTCTCACGTATAACGCCTATGCGGAAACCACGAGGATTTCTGAACTGTCCGAGGAGGGCGATTCGCTCATCACGGAATACACGCACCTGAGGGATCTGTCTGAGAGCCAGATAGAGAACAATATAGTCTATCGCACAATGCTCCGAAAGAACATTCTTTCTCTGCCGCTGGACGAGATGATCTACAGGAAGAAGGCGGGGGAAAGCCAAAGGACACTTATCTCAGGAAGAAGATGCACGTACAACATCTTCCGTTTCGCACAGGACACGTTAATCCTTCCCACCATGGTGGAGTCCTACGACTTGATGACACAAGCCTGGAAGAAAGAGGCGGAAATCCTTTCCTACGACTCTTTCGGAAACATCACCCAGCTGAAGGACAACTCCGGAAACACCGTTTCCTACCTCTGGAGCTCTGACGGCCAGTACCTCATCCTTCAGGCAAAAGGGCTAACACTGGCTCAAATCCAACAGCACGTTACAAATAGCGTAAATATTTCCGCAGCAACGGGAATCCCAGACTCCCAGGAAACAAGCCTCAGAAATGCCTTCAAAGACGCTGAAATAACCACAATAAAGTATCTTTGCGGAGTGGGACCGCATAGGATAAGAGACGCGGTCGGAAACACCACCGAATACACCTACACCCGCTGGGGAAAGCTCAAGGGTACAAGACGCTACAGGACGGAAACGTCATCTGAAAACATTGACCGCAACACCTATTCAAACGACAACTAAAGATGAATACGATGAACAAGTTATTCTGCATATTCAGAAACAGCGGTTGCTGGATGAGTGTCTGCCCGCTTAAGAGAACAGCTTTTGTTCTCATGTCACTTGTGGTATTGCTGGCCGCACCTATAAAATCTTTTGCACAGAACGAACTGAAAGGTCCGGGGCATAATCCGCCGGGACCGATCGAGCAGATTGTCACCATCAATGTGTCCATGCCGATGGAGCGGCTAAACCAGCAGTACACGTCAGAGTTCATATACCATCTCCCATACGAAGGGGGAACTGTTTCCTTTTCAGCCTACTATGATCCTGTTGACCCAAATATGGGCTATGCCTCGGATCTGGAGTTTCTCAACAGCGGCCTCGCCGCCTCAGGCCTGGACTCCCTGTTCATTTATACCTCCGCTTCAACCAACACAGGCCAGATGTGGTGGGACTTCACATTGCAGATTCTGCCAAACGACAACACCTTCTCCACTGATGACCAGACAAAGGCGGCAAGCAGATACATAGTCCTCTCGTTTCCGTTTTCAACCGGAACAATCAAGCAGATTACCATAACCCAGGCCAAGGGGGCAGACCGTCCGGAGCCGTTTCCTGAATGGCCCGACGAAAGGTATCCGCAGACGGAACCTCTTATAGACCATACTCCAAACTCACTGCAGGATGGCGAAACACTCACAAACTGGATAAGGAAAGCAACAAACATCGGAGACGACCCTTACATCCCAAATGACTCCATCGTGGACATTGTATGGTACAACGGCCTCGGACAGCCGAAGCAGACCGTGCAGATTGGTGCAAGCGCCAACGCAAAGAAAAACATAGTCACTCCTGTGGAATACGATCCTGTAGGCCAGCAGCTTCGGGAATACCTGCCGTATGTCTCCACGCAGGATGCGGAAAACTACGATTCCAATACAGCCACACAGCAGCTGAACTACTACCACAGCCTATACGGAAATACGGAAGACTATCCGTACACGGAGACCATTCCTGAAGCAGCCACAAACAGGCCTATTGTCCAGTATGCGCAAGGCCTGGTTTTCAGAAACGCCCCTTCGCTCACCCAGACACAGAACGGCACCCGCAGGCCGAGAAGCGACGCGGACGGAAGATACTTTGCCACAACCTACGGTCTCTCGTCTTCAGAAGACAAGATTCCAATTCTTCTTGCCGAGGACGGCTACATAAAGTACCGCGGCGTTTACGGACAGGAAGGCACAGAACCGCTCATAAAGACAGTGACTGTGGATTCCGACGGAAAGACAGTGGCCACCTTCACGGACGGAAAAGAGAAAACCATTCTGGTAAGGACTTACCTTGGAGGCCATTCGGACACAACCGAGACAGGCGGATGGAGTGACCTGGTCTATGTATATGACAAAAGAGGGCTTCTCTCTGCTGTAATAACCCCTGAGGGAGAGAAAGAGAGGAACAAGACCGCCACACAGATAAGCAAAGACTCCGACTGGGCAAAGAAACGCTGCTACATCTACAACTATGACGGACTGGGAAGGATGACAGCAAGACGCTGGCCGGGAAAGGGAGAAGAGTTGTTTGTGACCGACCCGGCTGGAAATGTGGTGGCAACACAGGATTCCCTCCTGAGACCATCAGGAAGATGGAGACTTACACGCTATGACAGTGCCAACCGCCCGATAGAAACCCTGCTCACCCAGCAGAGCATCAGTGAAGCACAGATGAGAGGTTATTTCTCCTATGAGACAGTCCAGGCTTATCTCGCTCAGCACCCGGGAGAGCAGTTCACATCCCCTGTCTATGACCTCCCTGACAACATCTCGCTCACAAAGACAGAGACAGGAAAGACAAAGCTTTCGTTCGACATTCCGGATCCGAGTTCCGGAAGCGGCAACAACAGCCAGAACATAACTCTTGCTTTCAAACCTGAAGCCCAGACCACGTCACAGACAGATATTGACACAACAAAGTTCGCCTCAGTGCTATGGGAGAGAACCGCTATGACTATGTCAAAGGACGGAGTTCTGATTGGAATTGCGGAAGATGGAGGTTCAAATCCAGGAACAATTGCCCAGGCTGACATCCAGTACAGATACACCGCCTACTTCTATGACTGCTATGCAAGGTCGGTGCAGACAATGACACTTTATTCCGACGGGACACTTTTCACTGCTTCCACAAAGTACAACTACACAGGCCTTCCTCTAAGGCAGACCGCAAGGCTTGCCGTGCCGCAGGGAACAACGAGCGATACGGATACATTGAATGTGATCCTGACAGAGACTTTCACCTACGACAAGCGGGGAAGGATGCTCACATCAAACGCCTCGATGCAGACGTTCAACTCTTTTGTGGAGAATGGAAACCTTGCATATTCTGACACGCTCTCATCTTCCGCTTCTGCCACATACTCATATGACGAGCTCGGTCACCTGACAGGAAAGACCCTGGGAGGAAACCTCACACAGACCCTTGCATACAACATCCAGGACTGGATGACCACGATGCAGACGAAGAAAGGCACGGCTAACATCTTTTCACAGACCCTGAGGTATTACAGTCCGGCAAAGCCTAACACCACGGCTCTTTATTCCGGAAACATCTCGGAGTGGGAAACCGTCCAGGGAACATCACAGGCAAGCACTTACGGCTTTACCTACGACACGCAGGGAAGGCTCACCTCTTCTGATAGGTACAACGGGGCGGCAACGGCAGCAACGCAACTCTACACGGAAAGGAACATCTCATACGACCGCAACGGGAACATCCTCACCCTGAAGAGGATTTCCAATTCCATCCCAAGCCCACTCCACAACTTCACCTATTCCTATGACGGGGACAAGCTCACGGCACTTTCAGGGAGTCAAAGCGGAACATCCTTCACATCCGCTTATTTGTATGACGGAAATGGAAACATGACTTTTGATGGAGACCAGCAGATGAAACTCGGCTATGACATTAACAATCTGGTCCATGATGTGAAGAAGATTCAAAGTCAGGGACAGAACCAGACAGAGGAACTTACTGCTACTTATTCCTACTTTGCGGACGGGACAAAGTACTTCATAAAGGACACCGACGGAAACAGCAGGATTTACATAGGACCGTTTACTCTGGTAAGGAAAGAATACGGGCAAGGCAGTTCTGGCGACAGCGGTAGCGGAAACAATACGAGCCAATACACAACACTGTTGGAATCCGTTGTCATATTAGCGTCGGATGCGAGGTTTGCCTTTGCCACAACACCGCATAATCCATCTGGCTCAGATACAACATACACTATTGCCTATGAAACCCTGTATCTCCAGAAAGACCATCTGGGGAGCATCAGGACAATCACAGACAGCCAGGGCTATACTCTGGAAAGGAATGACTACTACCCATATGGACTCCAGACGAACCTCGGAAGAAATTATGCCTCACTCGACGACAAGTACCGCGTAAGGTTGCCAGCATCCTTTACGTCCGGCAATCCAAGTATCAGCAGCCTCTCCTCCCCTTCATTAGCAATGACACCTTTGCTGATTCTGTACAACGGCAAGGAAATGCAGATGGTAGCCAAAACCTGTTTTGTTGATTATGGCGCAAGGCAATTTAATGCTACACTAATAAGATGGAATGCACCGGACCAACTCTCAGAATCTGCTTATAACAAATCTTCAAACGTTTATTGCGGTGGAGATCCAATTAATTATGCCGATTTAGGAGGACTTGCTACGGATTGGGTTCAAAAACCTTCGGGAGAGATTGCTTGGGATCCAAACGCTACATCCCCAGAAACAACTGCAAGTGGTGATATCTACATAGGGCCATCATTCCGTGATTTAGAATATCAATACAATGACGATGGCACCAAAACTCCGATTATACACGCCCTATCAGCTATTACTGTAAGTGGAGAAGCCTCTCCACATGGGCGTATAATGATGAATCCTATAGCGCAAGCAGTATGGGCTGGTCAAAAAGCTTTTATGGATCATCCAATAACACGGGGGACTATTTGTGTGCTAACAAGTCTAGTTACAAGCGGTATCACATCGAGTATGAGTGTGGCTTCTACTACTTTTAAAGTTACTTCTACAACTGCAAAAGCATGGAAAATAGGCACTACAGGACATATTGGTGAGGAGGCATTACAATCATTAGGAGGCATATCGCAAAAAGCCTTTAGTACACCATTAGGCAGACGAGTTGTTGATCAATTTGTAAAAGGCGTTGCTCACGAATCAAAAGTTGGTTATACTTCCGCAACAAAATTCATTAAAACTCAAATAGCGAAAGAAACGTTCTTGCTATCAAAGGGTGAGTTAAAACAAAGCATTTGGCATTTTTATAGAAGTCCTATTACTGGGAAAATTGGTGCTACAAAGAATCTGATTAACCTTTTAAAATCGAATAATATAACAGTTGTAATACATGAATAAGATAGAGCCGTTTACTTATGATATACTGGAGACAGTTCCAGTTTTAGCGAAGGAAGATAAAATAAAGTTAATAAAGATTTCTAGTCCTCTTGAAACTTGGTTTGATGATTTTAAGCAAGGTAAAAGTAAAAATCAGAATATCATTAAACCTTATAAACAATGGTTTTTTGATAACCTAGAAAATAGAATTAATAATCTTGAGAAGTATATACGGACATTTGTTGGTTTTAACAATTTCCAACTAGACTATTCAACAAAAACATTGACGGATTTAGAAGTTTGGTTGGAAACCAGTATTAAATCAGAAATGATGCCTGAAGATGAGTATACGCAGTTAAGAAATCTTTTTCCTATGGAAATAGATATTGAAAAGTGGACTCTTACAGAATTATCTTATTCTATTCTTTATGATGTCGGTATGTATTTTGGGGAAATAATGATTCACAATTATCCTAATCTTAAGTGGACTCAATATATATCTACATCTAAAATAAATGTTGATGTTGGACATATGGTTATACAAACTAAGTATAAAAATTGTCCAATGAATCCAATATGGCTGGTCAGAATAATTGGTTATAAACTCATAGAGAATAAGAAAGAAGACAGATTACTTGTCAGGTTGTTTGAAAATAACAAAGATTTATTTTAAAATTATCACAGACTGTTGGAAAGGAAAGCTGAATGCAAGTTTACAGTGCAACACGGCATTGTCCTAGAGTTTGTGTAAATGGTTAATGTTTAAATAGAGAGTATCGCGAAATAGAAAAAGTTCATTGAAAATTTATAATAAATTGATTGGCAATCTGTTAGAAAACATATCTTTGATATAAAAAAAAGGTTCCTCTATAGTACAAGCTTCTTCCATTGCATTAACTGGCAGAGAACTTCGGATTGGTAAGCACGAGCCTGAGGCCGAAATGTGGCCGGAAGAGTTGAACTGGAACATTCACTACCAGATCTTCTGCGACCTCTATATCAATCCGGAACAACCTTTGACGAACTACAAGTTGATTGATGACATAGTCGCGTAACTTTCGGGAAGCTTGAAAATCCAGCAGCTACAGGGTATTCTAGCCAAGGCCTGGAAACCGAACATGAAGAATTGGGACACAGAAGGAGCATTATTATCTTCACCGCATCAAGGCCAGACGGAGGGCGACTGAGATTCTTTACATCTTCTTTGGAATCCATACCGCAAATCTGGGCCATCTGGCAGAGCGGTTGAAAGAACAAGAACTGGCAATAGCTGCATAGCTGCAGCCAGGCATAGAAAGAAAACGGGTTCCCAAGTGATGACTCCCGGTGACGCGTAGAAAAGCAACGCAAAATCCGGGCGATAAGGCCCGGACTCAACGTCAAAACAGTATAAAATGACGAGTTGGAAACGGTTGCGAACAGGGGATGGCTCCCGACCTGCTCAAAGTGAAAGCATTAAACGACAATCACTATATAATTATGCACTTGCTTCTTGACTCTACACTCTAAAAAACAGCACAGGCAGCTATTCTGACATATCCGCAAAAATGTTATTTTTGCATGTTTATAGCAATTATATGGAATCAAGAAAGATAAGAGAAACGTTTCTGGAGTTTTTCCGCAGCAAGGAACACTCTATTGTGCAGTCTGCACCGATGGTCGTAAAGAACGACCCTACGCTGATGTTCACCAATGCCGGCATGAACCAGTTCAAGGACATCTTCCTGGGCAATGCCGCACCGTTTGCAAAGAGAGCGGCGGACACGCAGAAGTGCCTTAGAGTCAGCGGAAAGCACAACGATCTGGAAGAAGTGGGGCACGACACCTACCACCATACGATGTTTGAGATGCTGGGCAACTGGAGCTTTGGAGACTACTTCAAGAAAGAGGCGATAGAGTGGAGCTGGGAGCTGCTGACAAAAGTCTTCGGGATAGATCCTGAAAGGCTCTATGCAACAGTATTCGAAGGCTACGAACCGGACGGACTCGGGCTGGACGAGGAAGCCAGGGACAACTGGCTGAAGTTCCTTCCGGCTGACAGGGTGCTACTTGGAAACCGCAAGGATAACTTCTGGGAAATGGGAGAGCAGGGACCGTGCGGCCCTTGCAGCGAGATACATATAGATCTCCGCGATGATGAAGAAAGAAAGAGAGTTCCGGGAAGGGAGCTGGTAAACAAGTCCGACCCGCTGGTTATCGAGATATGGAACCTGGTGTTCATGCAGTTCAACCGCAAGGCAGACGGAAGCCTGGAGAAACTCCCTCACAACAATGTGGATACGGGAATGGGATTCGAAAGGCTCTGTATGGCCCTCCAGGGAAAGAAGAGCAACTATGACACCGACGTGTTCACACCGCTGCTTTCAAAGATCGGCGATATTGCAGGAAAGGACTACGCAAACTCAGACGAGAAAGTCAGGATTGCGATGAGGGTGGTTGCAGACCATGTCAGGGCAATAACATTCTCAATAGCGGACGGGCAGCTTCCGTCTAACGTCAAGGCCGGATATGTAATCCGCAGGATCCTCAGGAGGGCGGTAAGGTATGCCTACACCTTCCTGGGAGTGAAGGAGCCGCTGCTTTACAAGCTGGTACCGACACTGGTGGAGCAGATGGGAAGCTCCTACCCAGAGATAGCAAAGCAGGAAAGCCTGATTTCCAAGGTCATAAAAGAAGAGGAGGACGCATTCCTCAGGACATTGGAAAGAGGAATCCGCCTTATGGACGACCTGGTTTCAAAGTGCAGGGCAGAAGGAGGCAAAACCATCAAGGGAGCGGACGCTTTTGTACTCTACGACACGTTCGGCTTCCCGATAGACCTTACTGAACTCATAGCCAAGGAGAACAACCTGGAAGTGGATCTGCCTGGCTTTGAGGCTGAACTCAAGAAGCAGAAAGAAAGAAGCCGCAACGCAGACGCCAAGAAAGAAGGAGACTGGGTATATGTCTCTGCTCCGGAAGAGGAGTCTGTGTTCACAGGCTACGACAACACCTGCGAGAACAATGTGAAGATACTCCGCTACAGGGAGGTCAAGACAAAGGGCAAGGACCTGTTCCACATCGTCCTGTCCAAGACTCCGTTCTATGCGGAAAGTGGCGGCCAGGTAGGAGACAGCGGATATATCCAGAGCCAGGCAGGAGAAAAAATCGCGATAATCAATACAGTAAAAGAGAACGGCCTCTCTATCCATGTTTCAGAGAAACTTCCTTCAGATGTGGAAGGAGTGTTCACGGCACAGATCGATGAGGAAAAAAGACTCTCCACAACTGCAAATCACAGCGCCACACACCTTCTGGACTATGCACTGAGAAAGATTCTCGGAACCCATATTGAGCAGAAAGGCTCCTTCGTGAGCCCGCAGGTGCTGAGGTTCGATTTCTCCCACTTTGAGAAAGTGCAGCCGGACAAGCTCAGGGAAGTGGAAAAGCTGGTCAACTCCCTTATCCGCAAGGACATCAGGAAAGAGGAGATGAGGGACATGCCTATTGAAGAGGCAAAGAAACTGGGTGCCATAGCCCTGTTCGGAGAAAAGTACGGAGACAAGGTAAGGGTCATCAAGTTCGGAGACAGCGTGGAGTTCTGCGGCGGAACCCACATACCTTCAACAGGTATGATCGGATATTTCAAAATCATGTCCGAAAGCGCAATAGCAGCTGGCATAAGGAGGATAGAGGCCACAACAGGAAAGAATGCAGAGAACCTTATCTATGCCGCGGAAGATATGATGATCAGCCTCAGGGAGCTTTTCAAGAACTCCCCTAACGTCATAGATAGCGCAAAGAAGCTGATGATGGAGAACGAAACCTTCCGCAAGCAGGCTGAGGAGATGATGAAGGAGAGAGCTGTTGCCATCAAAGACAGCGCTAAGCAGAACAAAGTCAGCGTGAGCGGCATAGACTTCATACGCCTCAAGGGTGAATTCCCTATGGAGCTTATGAAGACTGTGGCTTTCATGCTCAGAAGTGAATGTTCCAATACCGTATTTGCTGCGGGTATCACAGATTCTGCAAAACCAGGCCTGGTACTGATGTACACAGACGATCTTGTGGCAAAGGGAATGAACGCAGGAAAGGACATCCGCCCTGCCGCCAAGTTCATTAACGGAGGCGGTGGCGGACAGCCGTTCTTCGCAAGCGCCGGTGGCAAGAATGTTGAAGGAATAGATGCAGCTTTGGACAGCATAAAAGAAAATTTGAGCAAGTAGTTCAGCGATGGCAGAAGAGGCCCAGACACGGAAACCTGTCGGAAAAAGAATCAAGGAATCTCTTAAGGGATTCCTGAAGAGACTTGGCGTGAAGACTTTGGACATGTATATGCTGAAGTCTTTCCTGGGGCCGTTCATTGCCGTGTTTGCCATAGTGACCTTCATCCTGATGATGCAGTTCTTGTGGCTGTATATAGATGAACTTGTGGGGAAGGGTCTGAGCTTCAAGATAATACTCCAGTTCCTGATGTGGGGTTCAGCTACGCTCATCCCTTACGCTTTGCCGCTTGCCACCCTTCTGGCATCCATCATGACTATGGGAAACCTGGGAGAAAATTCGGAACTGCTTTCCATGAAGGCGGCCGGCATCTCTCTCCAGAGAATCCTCAGACCTCTGAGCTATGTGGCCGCATTCATTGTCATAGGTGCATTCTTTGCCTCCAACAACCTCATTCCTGTGGCCTATAACAAGATATATACTCTCCGCGAAGACATTACCAACACCAAGGAGGAAATCAAGATACCTGTAGGTATATTCTACGACGGAATCGACGGCTTCTCAATCAGGGTCGGTGCACGAGACAAGGACAATCTCATGCACGACATCATGATTTACAACCACACCAAGGAAAGCGGAAATTCCGACCTGACCATCGCAGATTCCGGAAGGTTCTCGATCACTCCCGACAAGAAAGGTTTCCTCATAACTCTCCACAACGGAATCAATTATCAGGAGACTAACACCCGCACTTACACAGACACCTCCCTTCAGCTTCAGAGAATCAGGTTCAAGTTCCAGCAGATTGCCATTCCTCTTGAAAACTATGCCTTTACACAGACAAAAGAAGGAAAGTACGGGGCGGAAGTCATGGCTAAAAACCTCTCTCAGCTAAGCAAGGACAAAGACTCCCTTACCATTGCCAACGACTCCTCCCTTAACTTCCACACCAGGAGAGCTATGCACGCAGACTACCTGGGACATCTGGATCAGCTGGACACGGCCCGCAACAAAGGTTACAGGAAAAGTTTCAAGGAAGAGGAACTGTACCACTGGAAAACACAAGGCGACAAAATCAATGCTCTCCAGAGTGTTTACGGAGCTCTCAACAACGAGAAAGTTTCCCGTCCGTTCTACAGTGCACAGATATACCAGACCGCATATCCTCTCAGAAGGACTATAATAGAAAGATACCGCAAATTCACTCTCAGCTTGGCCTGTCTTATTTTCTTTTTCATAGGTGCGCCTATCGGAGCAATAGTAAGGAAAGGAGGACTGGGAACTCCGGCCATAATCTCCATCCTGTTCTTCGTGCTTTACTGGGTTGTGGACATCAGCGGAAAGAAGCTGGCTAATGACGGAGCGATAACCCCTTTCCTGGGAGCCTTCATCTCCACCGTGGTGCTTGCCCCGCTGGCCGCATATCTTACCTGGAAGTGTACGCAAGACTCCGTGACATTCAACATTGAGCAGTTCGGCAAGAATATAAAAGACTTCTTCCAGAGACTTTTCAGCAAGACCAAGAGGCTCCAGCACAGACTCAACCTGCAGAGGATCCTCAAGGAGGAACAGGAAAAGGAGAATGAAAGACTCTCCGCCAGCGATCCACAGCAAGTGACAGAAGTTCCTGACAAAACAGTAACGGAAAGCCAAGAGGCAGACCATCCGGAAGAATCTGCCGGTAACAAGTAAGACAATGAGAAGCAGACTGAGAATAATATATATGGGCACCCCGGAATTTGCAGTGGGCCCTTTGAAGGCATTGCTTGACGCAGGATACGACATACCTGCCGTAGTAACCGTACCCGACAAACCGAAAGGCCGAGGTCTCCAGCTTTCGCAAAGCGACATCAAGAAGTTCGTACTTGAGAGAAACGCCTTGACCCAAATTGATATCCTTCAACCGGAGAAACTCCGCGATGAGAACTTTCTGGAAAAGCTCAAAAGCTATGATGCAGACCTTTTCATCGTTGTAGCTTTCAGGATGCTTCCGGAAGTTGTATGGAAGATGCCGCGCCTTGGCACATTCAATCTCCACGCCTCACTGCTGCCGAAATTCAGGGGCGCAGCTCCTATCAACTGGGCTATTATACAAAGAGAAAAGGAAACAGGAGTCACAACTTTTTTCATCGACGAGAAAATAGACACAGGGAAAATCCTGCTTCAGGAGAAAACCCCGATAGCTGAAAGGGAAACCGTGGAAACTCTCCATGACCGCCTGATGGAAATGGGCAGCCGCCTGGTGGTCAAGACTGTACAGGGCATTGAAGATGGTTCCATATCACCTGTTCCCCAGAATACAGAAGGCCTGACCCCGCAGCTTATGCAAGCACCTAAGCTGAACAAGACAAACTGCCATATAGATTTCACTAAAAGCGCAGAGGAAGTTGATGCTCTGGTCAGAGGGCTTTCTCCATACCCTGCAGCCCTTGCAACCCTAAAAACCGGAAGCGGAGAAACCATAGACATGAAAATCTTCTCCACTGACAAAAGTTCTGAGAACCAATGCGGCAGAGAACATTGCAGCACAGGAAAAGCCAGAATCAAAGGCAAGACTATAACTGTTTGCTGCCAAGACGGAGAGGTGGAAATCACATCTTTGCAGCCGGCCGGAAAGAAAAGGATGGGAGCCGCTGACTTTATCAACGGCCACAAGATTCTCACGGAAGACAACAACCTGTTATTCATCTAATCCTATGAGGAAAACGCCCTCTTCTGACAAAACACCCGCCAAGACTTTCATAATCCTCTGCGACGGGGACTTTCCTTCAAAAGGCCCTGCAAGAAAACTTCTTGAAAAGGCGCAGAAAGCCAAGAAAAGCCACACGGTAATCTCCTGTGACGGAGCCATCTTAAGCCTTCTGAAAAACGGAATGGATGCAGACTATATCGTGGGTGATATGGACACACTTCCCAAGAAATGGCAGGCTAAGTTCAAAGACAAGATCTACAAGGAGAGTGAGCAGGACTTCAACGACCAGACAAAAGCTTTCAGGTTTGCACTTTCTCTGATAGAAGAACACATCGCTGAGAAAAAAGCTTCATCATACGCTGAATACCGAATAATAATTTTAGGGGCAACCGGAAAGAGAGAAGACCACACTCTGGGCAACATATCCTACCTTCCTGATTATGCTCAGACCCTGCGTCAAAAATTCCCAAAACTTAAAACAAACATCTCTACAGTAACCGATTACGGGGTGTTTATACCTATCCTTGACACAACACGGCTTAAAGGAGAACCGGGAGACCGTATCTCCATATTCGCCTTTGACCACACCCTCCGGATAAAGTCAGAGGGATTGGAGTACAAGACAGACGACGTGGTCTTTGACATGTGGTGGAAGGCTACACTCAACACATTCAAAAAGCGGGATGTGCTGCTTAGATTCAGCCATCCCGCCAAAGCTCTTTTGTATTTTCCTTTCTGACTGGTGCGGAGTCCTTTAAGCCAGGAACATACCTACCATTGCAGCAGATACGAGCGCTACAAGCGCTGAGCCCAGCAATGCCCTTATACCATATTCTCCAAGTATGGACTGCTTGTTAGGAGCCATTCCTCCTACACCTCCGATAATGATACCGATTGAGGCGAAGTTTGCAAATCCGCAGAGCACGTAAGTTGCCATCACAATGGACTTAGGAGAAGAGAATACGTTTGTCTGCAGCATCTCGGTAAGAGAACCGTAACCGATGAACTCGGTGAGGATGAGCTTCTCTCCAAGAAGTCTTCCCACATATCCGATATCCGCACTTGGTACTCCGATGAGCCATATTACAGGATAGAAGAGATATGAGAGTATGCACTCAAGTGAAAGGTCTGTGTATCTTCCGTCAGTGGCTGCTGCAATCCAGCGGTCCATAGCAGGGAAGCTTATGATGTTCAGAATGTAGTTTACACCGGCTATAAGAGCATAGAACACAAGAAGCATGGCTGCCACATTTGCAGCAAGCTTCAGGCCCTGGGTAGTACCGATTGATATTGCGTCCAGAACATTGCTTCCGAGTTTCTCCTTGGAAACCTGAACAGACCTGTCTATCTCCTCGGTCTCAGGCTTGAGGATCTTTGCCATTGCAATTGCTCCAGGAGCTGCCATTACAGATGCACTCAGAAGGTGCTTTGCAAACTCAACTGTCATCACCGGATCTCCGCATCCCAACATTCCGATATAAGCCGCCAGCACTCCGCCGCTCATGGTAGCCATACCAGAAACCATGATCAGCATCAGCTCGCTTCGGGTCATCTTAGGAATATACTCCTTGACCATCAGAGGAGCCTCGGTCTGTCCAAGGAACACGTTACCGGCGCATGAAAGGGACTCTGCTCCTGAGATGTTCATCAGCTTTGTCATTACCCATCCCATTCCGTAAACAACTTTCTGCAGGATTCCAAGATAGAACAGAAGAGATGTCAAAGCTGAGAAGAACACTATTGTAGGAAGAATCTGGAACACGAAGATGTAACCTACTCCGGTTGTATCCATCAGAGGCCCGAACAAAAAGTCCGCTCCAGCCTTTGTCCATCCCAGAACAGCCACGAAGCATTTTCCGAACACCTCGAAAAACCTCTGTACGGCAGGGAACATCAGCACGCAGAACGCTATGATAAACTGAAGCAGCAGTGCCATTCCTACAGTTTTCCAGTTAACCCTCTTGCGGTCAGTGGAGAAAATCCATGCGATGAAGAGAATCACCAGGATTCCAAGTACACCCTTGGCAATGGAACCGAAACTGAAATGCAGCTGCTTTTCCTGGAGAATGCGGCTGAACATCTCCTTACGTTTTGCAAGAGCCTCGTCTTTGGCTACCTTTTCAGGATCATCACTCCCTGCTGAAATACTCTGTGCCGGAGTTCCACTTTCATCAGCATTTGCTCCGGTAACCTCAGCTGCAGTCTCTGAGGCCTGAGGTTCAGCAGCCTGCGGCTCAGCGGCAACGGCTTGAGGCTGAGCAGACTGGGCTTCTGCAACCTGTGCAGCAGCTGTTGGTTCATTCTGGGTAGTTACCGCTGCATTAACAATGCCGCATATAAACCCCACGGCAATGATAACCAGCGCAACTTTCAGAAACTTAGGCCCCATGAATCCAATCCTGGGACCGCTTTTCTTTGTAGTTTTGTTCATATAGATTTGGTTTTGTCTTTCCAAACTGCATTGATATTACAAATATACAATTTTTCGTACTTTTGCCGTGTATGTTTTTTGAACTGGAACACAAGAATCCCGACAGCTTTGCAAGGGCAGGAATTCTCCACACAGACCACGGAGACATTCCTACCCCTATCTTCATGCCCGTAGGCACGGTGGGAAGCGTAAAGGGCGTTTATCATAGAGACCTCAAGGAAGACATCAAGGCAAAGATTATCCTGGGCAACACATACCATCTGCTTCTAAGACCCGGCACAGACCTGATAAACAAGGCCGGAGGGCTTCACAAGTTTGTCAGCTGGGACAGGCCTATCCTCACCGACAGCGGCGGATTCCAGGTGTTCTCACTTGCTTCAAGAAGAAAGATCACCGAAGAAGGCTGCACCTTCCAGTCTCACATAGACGGATCAAGGCACATTTTCACTCCAGAGAACAATGTGGATGTGCAGAGGATGATCGGGGCGGACATAGTGATGGCCTTGGACGAATGCACCCCGGGAACTGCTGATTTCCAGTATGCCAAGAAGTCTATGGAAAGAACCCACCGCTGGCTGAAAAGATGCATCGCAAGGTTCAAGGAAACTGAGCCGCTTTACGGCTACCGCCAGTTTTTCTTCCCGATAGTGCAGGGTTGCGTCTATCCGGAGCTTAGGCGTGAAGCTGCAAGGATAATCGCTGATGCTGACATGGACGGCTGCGCCATCGGCGGCCTCAGCGTGGGAGAGCCTACTGAAAAGATGTACCAGATGCTGGATGTGCTCAAGGAAGAGCTTCCAACCGGCAAGCCCCGCTACCTGATGGGAGTGGGAACTCCGGCAAACATACTGGAGGGCATAGACCGCGGAGTGGATATGTTCGACTGCGTGATGCCTACCCGCAACGGAAGAAACGGAATGCTGTTCACCTGGGAAGGGACCATCAATATCAAGAACAAGAAATGGGCGGAGGATTTCTCACCGATAGACCCTCAAGGAACATCTTTTGTAGATAGCACCTATACCAAGGCATACCTCAGGCACATGTTTGTTGCAGGAGAAATGCTGGGAGCCGAAATTGCAAGCTATCACAACCTTGCCTTCTACCTTGATCTGGTAACTAAGGCAAGAGAGCATATCGTTGCGGGAGATTTCAAGAAATGGAAAGAAGAAACCGTTGAAAGAATATCGCGGAGGATAAGTTGAAAATGAATCTGAGCAAAGAGCACATAAGGGAAAGTATCAGAGACTTCAAGCCTCAGATCACCACAATGGACCGGTACATCATCAAGAAGTTCATCGGTACCTATATTGTTGCCCTGCTGCTGATTATCGGCATCGTGATAATCTTTGACCTCAGCGAGAAAGTAGATAAGTTCGTCACCAACCAGGCTCCGCTCAGGCTCATCATCTTCCAGTATTACGCCAACTTCATTCCTTACTTTGTGAACATGTTCTCCCCGATGTTCGTCTTTCTTACCGTGATTTTCTTCACGTCCAAGATGGCCGCCAACACGGAGATCATTGCCATACTGGCAGGAGGCATCAGTTTCAAAAGACTTATGTGGCCGTACTTCATTTCCGCCACCGCCATTGTGATCTTCTCCCTGATACTGAACCTGTATGTCATACCGCCTTGTAACAAGGGCAGGCTGGATTTCGAGCAGAAATACGTCAGGAAAAAATACACGGAATTCTCAAGAAACGTCCACTACCAGATCTCTCCTGGTACATTCCTCTATGTCCAGAGCTTTGCACCGTCAAACAACACAGCATACGGTTTTGCCCTGGAAACCATAGAAGGACACGAAATCAAATCCAAGCTGTCCTCTACCGAAGCCCAGTGGGATTCTACACTCCAGGCCTGGAAATTAAGGGATTACGTACTCCGTACATTTGAAGATGGAGTAGAGACCGTAAAGACCGGCAGGGCCTTGGACACCGCCCTTACAGTAACCGTGGAAGACTTCTACAGGAGAAGGAATACCGTGCAGACGCTTCCTAACGGACAGCTTAAAAGACTCATCAGAGACCAGAAAATAAGAGGAGACAAAGACGTGATGTTCTCACTTATTGAGCAGAACGAAAGATGGTCCATGCCTTTTGCGGCATTCATCCTTACACTTATCGGAGTTTCGCTTTCATCTGTGAAAAGAAGAGGAGGAATAGGCCTGAACATAGGAATCGGCATAGCGTTGAGCTTCTCCTACATACTCTTCATGAGGTTTGCGCAGATGTTCGTCTATTCAGGAGCATTGCCTCCGTTCATTGCCCTGTGGCTTCCGAACGTGCTGTATCTGATCATAGCCATCTACCTCTACAGGATTGCCCCTAAATAAAAAAGAGGAGATTAGTATTCTCCTCTTTCTACTTTTGCTTTGCAGACCTTAAGCATGTCGTCTATCATTTCCTGAAGGCCCCATTTAGGATTCCAGCCCCATTCCTGCCTTGCGCAACTGTCGTCCATGATATCCGGCCAGCTGGCTGCTATGGCGGCCTTTACAGGGTCTATCTTGTAGTCCCAGGTAAAGGACGGTATCCTCTTCTTTATCTCAGTGAAGAGCTGCTCCGGGGTAAAGCTCATGGATGCGATGTTGAATGAGTTGCGGTGGACGAGCTTGCTCGGGTCGGCCTCCATCAGCTGGGTTGTAGCCTCAAGGGCGTCAGGCATATAGACCATGTCCATATAAGCGTCTTGAGGAACTTCGCAGGTATATCTGCCATTCTTGACAACCTCGTAGAACACCTCAACGGCATAGTCGGTCGTGCCGCCGCCGGGAAGGCATCCGTTGGAGATGATTCCAGGGAAGCGCACGCTGCGGGTATCAACCCCGAAACGTTTGTGATAGTAATCGCTGAGGAGCTCTCCGCTTACCTTGCATACTCCGTAGATGGTATCAGGCCTCATTATAGTGTCCTGAGGTGTCTTGTAATGCGGGGTGTTGTTTCCGAAAGCGCCTATGGATGAAGGAGTGAAGAGGGCGCACTTGAATTCTCTTGCAAGATTCAACGAGTTGAGCAGTGCTCCCATGTTTATCTTCCAGGCAAGGTCCGGATTCATCTCTCCCTTGGCTGAAAGCAGGGCTACAAGATTGTAGATTCCGTCTATGCCATATTTCTTTATGGCATTGCCATATCCTTCAAAGTCAAGGGCGTCCAGCTGTATTGCCTCGCAGGTCTCGGAAAGTCTCTTGACCACCTCAGGCCTTACCTCGGCTGCAATGACGTTATCTTTTCCGTATGTCTTCTGCAGGTGAGGAACCAGTTCAGTTCCGATCTGTCCGCCTGCCCCTACTACCAATATCTTTTTCATAAATATCTCTTATCTTTATATCCCGATTGAGTCTTTGCTTCATAGGCCAGGATACGAGGGTTAACAATTTTGATGTTTATACCTGCGTTGCCGTAAACCTTGAAGCATTTGCTTGATTTGGGCGCAAAATTAATAAAATAATACACAAGTTTGCATAAAACTTCTATTTATTAAACCATTGGAGACTAAAAACCATAAAGAAGAACTTTGGAAGGGCATCTGCAAGATGGCCCGGGAAACGGGTTTTGCAGACTGCGGATGCGCTCCGGTGGCGCCGCTTGGCGGAAGCAAGGAGGAATGTCGCTACCTGGAAGCCGAAAGGCTGGGGCAGTTCGGGCAGATGGAATATCTGAAAAGGAATGTGGACAAGAGGATGGATCCGTCTCTTTTGCTCCCCGATGCAAAAAGCGTCATAGTGTTCCTCGCCCCTTTCTCCAGCGGCGGATGTTGCAAAACAGAAGACGGGCTCAAGATCTCCGAGTTTGCGCTGGGGCAGGACTACCATACGGCCATCAAGGACAAACTGTTCAGGATTGCATCTTTAATAGAAGGCCACAGCCGTGTGTTCACCGATTCCGCTCCGGTGATGGAACGTGCCTGGGCGGTAAGGGCCGGACTGGGGTTCATAGGAAAGAACAACTTCCTGATAAGCCCCAAAGCAGGCATCAAGAACTTCCTGGGCGTGATAATAACAACTGCCGAACTGCCTTATACGGACAAGACGGTTCCAAACGGTTGCGGACAATGCACAAGATGTCTGGAAGCCTGCACCCGGAAAGCCCTCTATGCCCCATTTAAGGTTGATGCGGCTAAATGTTTATCATATAAGACAATAGAAGCGCCTCTGGATGAGGCGGACAACGAGCGGACAAGGTATTTGGAAGGAGAAGGGGAAAAGCGGCTTTCTGGAACAGCCTCACAAAAGTGGATATTCGGGTGCGACGACTGCATGAACGCCTGCCCGTGGAACCGTTTCAACAAGGATGGATGGCCTGAGTTCACCTCAAACAGGCCGTTGCTAGAAAAGTGCACAAGAGAGTTCTGGGAAAACCTGACAGATGAACAGTTCAAGTCCACGTTCAAAGACACCCCGCTCCTTAGAGCCGGACTTGATAAAATCAGAAAAAACATATCGCGATGAAAATACTTACAACCGTTGACATTCCTGAACCTGAAAAACGGATAGATTTTTCTTCAAAGATCCTGTGCCTGGGAAGCTGCTTTGCAGACAGTATGGGTGAACAATTGAAGATGTATGGATTTGACTGCCTGGTGAACCCGTTCGGTACGCTGTACAACATTTGCTCCGTGTTCAACTCCCTGATGAGACTGGGAGCGGTCTCCGGCCTTCTCAGAAGCAGCGACAACCCGCTGTTTTCCAAAGAAGACGTCTTCCTGCGCCCGGACGGAAAGTTTGTCACCTGGAGCCATCATTCAAGGTGCGGAGTGAGGCAGGCAGACGGAACTGCGGAAGATTTCCTCAAAAAGGCCAATGAAGACCTTAAGGCTGCCGCAGACTTCTTCTGCAAGGCAGACACTGTGATCATAACTCTTGGAACTTCATACGTGTTCAAGCTCAAAGGAACTGAGTTCGTGGTTTCCAACTGCCACAAATTCCCGGCAAAGGATTTTGAAAGAGTGTTCGTCCCTTCTGAAGACACCAAAGAGATGATCCTTCAGATTCTGGGAATGTTCCCGCAGAAACGTTTTGTTTTTACGGTAAGCCCTATCCGGCATCTTGCAGACGGGGCTCACGGCAACAACCTATCTAAATCCGCCCTTCTCCTTGCAGTGGACGGAGCTCTGAAGGAACCGGGCGGTACCTCATCTCTATGCAACCTGGATTACTTCCCGTCTTACGAGATAATGATGGATGAACTCCGCGACTACCGCTGGTACGGGGAAGATATGGTCCACCCATCCGAGGCAGCTGTAAAATACATCTTTGAAAGATTCTCGGACTCTTTCATCGCCGAGGACTGCAAAGAACAGATGCAGAAGAACCTAAGGCAATGGAAAGCTTCCAATCACCTGATAAGGTAAACAGCCCTGAACAACTACTTGAAATAAATTGTAAATTGCGTTTGAATAGATATACACTACAATGAAAAGACTTTTTATCTCTTTGCTCATGATCCTTGCGTTCTCCGCTGCAGCCAGCGCAAGCAAGGTAGTAACTGACAGCATCTACTCCAAGACGCTGAACTTCACACACAAATACAATGTTTACCTGCCTGACGGATATGACAGGTCTGACAAGAAATATCCTGTTGTGTATCTGCTCCACGGAATGTACGGCGGATATTCAGACTGGCAGGAGATGGGCAAGATGAAGCTTGTGGCAGACGAGCTGATTTCAAGCGGAGAAGCCTGCGAGATGGTTATCGTGATGCCAAATGCCGGAGACTGGGACATCTACAAAGTGCAGAACGGATATTACAATATACCCGGCTGGAACTACGAAGATTTCTTTTTCAAAGAGTTCATGCCTGAGGTTGAAAAGAAATACAGGGTTCTCAGCGACAAAGGACACCGCGCCATAATGGGCCTTTCTATGGGTGGCGGCGGAAGCGTTGTATATTGCCAGAAGCACCCGGACATGTTCTCCTCCTGCTATGCCATGAGCGCCTGGCTGGACACAAAATACACTGATGAGGAAAAAGCCCGCCAAGGAGATATGCTTCACATGCTCAACCGCAGCGTCAGGCAGAATTCCGCCCTTGACTTTGTGGACAACGCAGACGAAAACACGGTAAAGGCCCTCAAGAGCGTCAAATGGTTCATAGACTGCGGAGACGAGGATAGCCTCCTGGACCAGAACGTGCTCTTCTACCAGAAAATGAGGGAAAAGAAAATCAAGGCTGAACTCAGGGTCCGCAACAGCGGCCACAACTGGGAATACTGGCACACAGCCCTCAGGCTTGCCCTGCCGTTTGCATCGCGGAGCTTCATCCAGTAAGGCTTTTTCTTTATTTTGGATAGTGAAATCATTTATCGCGATTATGAAAAAGCTTATTCTTTCCCTGATTGTCCTGCTGGCTTTCTCCATTGGTGCCAGTGCAAGCAAGATCGTAACGGACAGCATCTACTCAAAGAAACTCAACTGCTGGCAGAAATACAACGTGTACCTTCCGGACGGGTTTGAAAAATCCGGCAAGCAGTATCCGGTGGTCTATCTCCTGCACGGACTTTGGGGAGATTACTCCAACTGGGCCAAATCCGGTAGCATGAAACTTGTGGCCGACGAGCTGATTTCAAGCGGCGAGGCCTGCGAGATGGTCATCGTGATGCCAAACGCCGGCGCATCTGATGCCCGCAAATACCAGAACGGATATTTCAATGTTGAAGACTGGCCTTACGAGGACTTCTTCTATCAGGAATTCCTGCCTGAGGTGGAGAAGAAATACAGGATCATCGGAGACAAAGAGCACCGCGCCATAATGGGCCTTTCCATGGGAGGAGGCGGCAGCGTGGTTTACAGCCAGAGACATCCGGACATGTTCTCATCCTGCTATGCCATGAGCGCCTGGCTGGACAACAAGGAAGGTATCGTAGGAGAGGGAAACAAGGTAAAGAACAAACTCTATATAGTCTGCCAGAGCGTATGCGACAATTCAGCAGTGGATTTTGTGGCAAACGCAGACGAGGAAACCATAAAGAAACTGAAATCCGTAAAGTGGTTCATAGACTGCGGGGATGACGATATCCTGTTCAATGTGAATGTGCTCTTCTATCAGAAGATGAGAGAAAAGAGAATCAAGGCGGAGCTTCGCATACGGGATGGTGTCCACAACTGGGAATACTGGCACACCGCCCTCCGTACCGCCCTGCCTTTTGCATCCCGTAATTTCAGTCGCTGAGACAAATCCAAAACAGTAAAACAAAGAGGGAAGGCTGAATCAGTCTTCCCTCTTTTTTGTAGGTCAGGTTTTATGACCTTCTTGGCCTTATTCGGCTTTCTTTTCCTCTGCCTTTGGCTCTTCAGCCTTAGGGGCAGCTTTCTTGGCGCGGCTTCTTCTTGTAGTAGTCTTCTTCTCAGCCTTTACTTCCTTCTCTACAGGAGCAGCTGCAAAGTCAACCAACTCAATGTAAGCCATATCTGCTGCATCGCCGGCGCGGAAACCAGTCTTGAGGATACGGGTGTATCCACCAGGACGCTCAGCGATCTTAGGAGCAACTGTACGGAAAAGCTCTGTAACAGCCTCTTTCTGCTTCAAATAGCTGAATACGACACGGCGGTTTGCTGTAGTGTCGTTCTTGCTCTTGGTGATAAGAGGCTCAACATAAACTCTCAGAGACTTAGCCTTTGCAAGTGTTGTCTCGATGTGCTTGTTCATGATCAGTGAGCAAGCCATGTTGGAGAGCATAGCCTTACGGTGTCCGCTCTTGCGACCAAGATGATTTACTGTCTTATTGTGTCTCATTTCTTAAACTATTTTTCGATGTTATACTTGCTTATGTCCATTCCGAAATGGAGGTTGTACTTTTCTACCAAAGCCTCGATTTCTGTCATGGACTTCTTGCCAAAGTTTCTGAACTTCATAAGCTCGCTCTTCTGGTGGGATACCAGGTCCGCGAAAGTCTCGATGTCTGCAGCCTTAAGGCAGTTGATTGCTCTTACAGAAAGATCCTGGTCTGTCAGCTTGGTATTGAGAAGCTGACGCATCCTCATCTCGTCCTCGTCCAGAGGGTTGTCATCTGTCTTGCCAGGATCCTCTATCTCTATCTTTTCTTCTGAGAAGAGCATGAAGTGATAGATAAGTATCTTGGCAGCCTCCAAAAGCGCATCTTTAGGGTTGATGCTGCCGTCTGTGGTAATCTCAAGAGAAAGACTCTCGTAGTCAGTCTTCTGAGCCAGACGATAAGGAGCTACAGTGTATTTGACATTGATGATAGGTGTAAAGATGGAGTCAATGGCGATAGTTCCCACAGGGGCGTTCTCGTCTTTGTTCTCTTCTGCAGGCACCCAACCTCTACCCTTGCCGATGGTAAGTGTAATCACCAGCTTTACAGATTCTTCCATTGAGCAAATATGCTGCTCAGGGTTCAGAACCATGAAAGAAGAAAGCTTCTTTGAAATATCTTCGGCGGTAAATTCTTTCTTACCCCCTACTGTGAAGGTTATTTTCTCTCCTTCTTCAGTACCTATCATTCTCTTGAATCTTACCTTCTTGAGGTTGAGGATGATATCAATGACACCCTCGATAACTCCAGGGATGGTTGCAAACTCATGTTCTACACCCTCGATCTTTACTGAAGTGATAGCAAAGCCTTCGAGTGATGAGAGCAGTACCCTTCTTAGAGCGTTACCTATGGTAATACCATATCTTGGTTCGAGAGGTTTGAACTCGAACTTTCCGATGGTATCCGTAGATTCGAGCACCAGAAGCTTTTCGGGTTTTTGAAATGCTAATATCGCCATATTAATTATTATTTAGAGTAGAGTTCAACGATGAGCTGCTCGTTAATGTTCTCAGGAATCTCAGATCTTTCAGGGAGGTTGAGGAACTTGCCCTCAAGCTTCTCAGGATTCCACTCGAGCCAGGAATAATGAGCAGGAGATGCAGCCAGGGAAGCCTGAACAACTTCAAGGCTCTTTGACCTTTCCCTTACTCCAACTATATCACCAGGCTTGACGTGAGCAGAAGGAATACCCATGACATTGCCGTTGAGAACAATGTGACGGTGGCTAACCAGCTGTCTTGCCGCTGCCCTGGTAGGAGCGATGCCGAGTCTGTAAACAATGTTGTCCAGTCTTGACTCAAGGAGCATGATCAGGTTGACACCCTTGATTCCCTTCATCCTTGAAGCCTCGCCATAGAGGTTACGGAACTGTCTCTCGAGAACTCCGTAAGTGTACTTTACCTTCTCTTTTTCCTTCAGCTGGGTACCGTACTCAGATACTTTCTTTCTCTTCTTTGCGGCACCGTGCTGTCCTGAAGGGTAATTCTTGTTGTCCCTTACCCTCTTTTCATAAGCCTTGTCAGGTCCATATATAGGCTCGCCAAACTTGCGGGCGATCTTTGTCTTTGGTCCAGTATATCTAGCCATATTCTTAAACGATTAATCAGTTAAACTCTACGGCGGCCTTTTGGACGGCAACCATTGTGAGGAAGTGGAGTAACGTCAACTATCTCGGTCACTTCAATACCTGCATTGTGAATAGTCCTGATTGCAGACTCACGGCCGGCGCCCGGACCCTTAACGTATGCTTTTACTCTGCGAAGGCCAGCGTCGAATGCAACCTTTGCGCAGTCCTCTGCAGCTACCTGAGCTGCGTAAGGAGTGTTCTTCTTTGATCCTCTGAAGCCCATCTTTCCGGCTGAGGACCAACTTATTACCTGACCCTTAGAGTTTGTCAGCGTAACTATGACGTTGTTGAATGTAGAGGAAATGTGAGCCTGGCCCACTGCATCTACCTTTACAACTCTCTTTCTGTTTGAAACTACTTTCTTTGCCATAATCTAAGTCCGTTTATTTGGTTGCCTTCTTCTTGTT
>OCVV011291316.1_pt1 | contig 29365 bp, 29 predicted proteins | sample 1539721 | NCBI WGS metagenome assembly OCVV01 (sample SAMN02144230, study PRJEB22623) | gut metagenome | biome: sheep rumen | host: Ovis aries | place: New Zealand | reverse complement strand
TAAAAAGCTAAGGAAAAAATATGGTCGGATCTTTTCATTTAACAGTAAGCAATTCTACCGTTAAATATGATTTTACAATAAAAAGAAATATTACAATTATCAAAGGTGATAGTGCAACTGGAAAGACTGTCTTAATCGATATGATTCATGATTATGTCACAAATGGTCCTGACAGCGGTGTTACACTTAGCTGCGATATTCCATGTCGTGTCATTGAAGGAAATACATGGGAAGAGCAATTGAAACCCATAACTAATAGTCTTGTGTTTATAGACGAGGGAAATGCATTTGTATCTTCATCTGATTTTGCCGAATATGTGAAAGAGGGCAAAAACTATTATATCATCGTCACAAGAGAAAAACTTGATAACCTTCCTTACAGCGTATCAGAAATATATGGTATAAAAAGTTCGGGAAAATACGGAAACCTTGAACCTGTTTTTCATGAGACCTATCAGATATATGAAGAATATACTCATAATCTTCCTGCAGGTGAGGTAGTAACCCCTGATATTCTTATTACAGAAGATACCAATTCAGGTCACGAATTCTTCTCACTTTCATATTGCATTGAAAAATGCATATCCGCTGGTGGCAAATCAAAAGTTTTTAATACAATAATTGAAACAGAGTCTAAATCAATTCTTGTCATTGCAGATGGTGCAGCCTTCGGTGCAGAGATGGAACGAATCTGCGAACTTAAAAAAAGCAATCCAAATATCCACTTATATCTTCCGGAATCATTTGAATGGATTATATTAAATTCCGGCATAATTAAGGATATTCCTCGTGATGAAATCGAACATGCAGAGAACTATGCTGACAGCAGTCTATTCTTTAGCTGGGAAAGGTATTATACCAATCTTATTATTCAATCTACTAAAAATACACATATGGCATATAGCAAGGCAAATCTTAGCAGTTATTATAAAGAGCCTACAATTGTTAATCAAATTCAAAAATCAATCAAGGGCATAAATTTTGGAAAGGTGGGTGAACAATAATGTTGTCAATTTTCTACGGAGATATGAAAGAGGCAATATATAACACCTCTGTATATTTCAAAAATACCTTCCGAAATGAATGGTTAGAGGATCCTTTTGTTGTCGATATGATAAAAGATATAGATAGTTCTGATGTTCTAGGAAACGGTGCCATAAAAAGCCCCGTTCTTGGAGTAATTGCTCCATATACACTCTCAGGTGGCGTAAAGACACTTATTCTGATTCATAAACAGCCTGATAAGATATTCAATGCTTCCAATTGCGGAGACAACTGCGCCAAATGGCTTTTAAAAATAGGTGAAAAAAATAATATAACCATCAACCTCCGCCACCTTATGGATTTTGGAGATGATGGCTTTCAAATCAAAGTTTTAAATGACGATATTATCGCTACTAACCGAAAGGAGCTAGTTTTATCAGCGGGGAAATATGTGTGATTTAAATCCTATCAAAAATTGTATATTTTAAAAATATCTATTTCATCTGAATCAAATGCAAACTGCATATTTAAATCGATATTTTTCAAAGCACTTTGCTTTTTATCAATTATGCTATATTGAACTTTTCTCATATAGAAACCTGAGAGAATTATAAAAAAAGTAGGCTTTTGGCATCGTTTCTTTATTGCCCAAAGCCTACTATTTTAAACCTTATTTTGATACCCCACTAATCCAAAAGCTCCCCTGCTACATATGATTCCTCAATATAGCTGGGATTCTGGTAATACAAATCCGAGTTGAAATCACATATCATATCGCTAATAAATGACGAAAATACCTTCTTTATTGCCTCAGCAGTCTTAGTATCCTTCTCCTTATCATTTATAACAATAGCGTATAACTTTCCTATATCTACATAGTTAGGCACAGTATAACGACAAGTTGATACTGTATCAAAATCTCCATCTTCTATTCCGTATCGCTCTATTAACTCATCGCTTACCTGTTCAAAGGAAAGACAGTGATTAACTCCAGCATCTATAAGCTGTCTGTCTATACCATCAATTCCAAGCTTTTCCACAACATAAGAACGATGATTCTTAGTCTTTCTACCTATGTATTCAATTAATGCACACACATAAATCAAATCGTTATAACTTACATTATCCATGAGCCACCTCATTTCCTACATATCTTATGCAGTCCAATGCTCTCATTGTATGAAAGCTGATTTGGTTTGTAGGATACTTAAATTTAGCTAATGCCCAAAACTGCTCTCTGCTTATTATTCCCTGTATGAAATCATTAACATAGTTCCATACGGTATCATTTGCCATTGCACCCTCAACTATATCGAAATCATGCAAAATGCCTGATCGGCAACTAGCTATAAAATCAAGCCATTCATCTGACAAGTCAGGAAAAATCTTTACTTTGAGTTTGGGATTCTCTGTGTATTCATATTTGTTAATGATACCCTCTCCATTTCCTCGAATAGCCCATCTTTTAGCCTGTTCATAATCTCTGGTACAATAAAAACCCCAAGAAAAATCCTTGGTATATTTGCTCTTTCGAATTTCTGGATATTCAACTATTTCTTTACTAGCGTGATATATCAGCATTAAATGTTCCTTCCATAACAATGATTGCGATTATCTATCTATTATGACAATTATATTTTTATATTACCAATATCCTTTTATCATTACAATTTGATTATTAACGTTAGCATTTTTGACTTTTTTGCAATATGTGTGATTTAAATCCTATCAAAAATTGTATATTTTAAAATTATCTATTTCTTGCTCCATTGCTTCAATAATTAATATATACATTAAAATAAACATGGCGAGGAGTCCCCTCGCCACCGATAGGTTGGACCTTGACAAATCTGCCAGCCCAAGTGCTGATTTAATAGTATCATATTGGTATAAATAATCAATCGATAAATAATCAAGTGACTTTCAAACAATGAAAATGGAATATAATAGTGCTAATATGAATGTTTTAATCTACAAAATCATATCTTTCATCGAGGTCATACGCCCAAAAAACGGATCCTCTATCTTAAGAGAAAGAAAGTCCTGATCTTTAATAGTAATTTTATTGATTAAAATAAGGAATTGTTCGTCGAGCGCTTTGTTAATCTTTAATTCTGTTTTAGGGAGAATATTAACATAATCATTAAAAAATGTTATTATTCCCTCCTGGGCTCTAAGAAAGCAATCTATATCTTTCTTACTTCTAGTCTCTTCAGAATAAACAGGATTACCATTTTCATCAAACTCCTCAACTGATGGGTCAGGCGAAGTTAACAATGTCTCGAGAATATAATAGTTTTCAAAAATAGCGCTCTCATTCTTCTCTTCTTCTGTATAGAATGGTTCTATATTTAAGTTATACTTTGACATAAATTCAGGCTCAAGTTGCAGAAAATAATATCCTTTGACATCTCCAGGTAGAATTTTCTGAAGATATAATTGAGAAGTTCCTTTTGCAACAAAATCGAACATAGCTGATTTCTTGTTACTTATTCCTATCCTATCTATATATTTTCGATAATTTTCACGAAGCTTGGCTGACTTTTTTAATATATAGTCGTTTCTAGTATTATCATTTATATTTGATGAATCTATTCCATATCTGACTTTTAAACTTTCCTCTTTTGAACCAAAATACTTCATACTATCAACATATTCTATATCTTCTATGGTCTCCATTCCTGCACGTATTGCCGCAGTTCTAGATGTTAAAAAATATATACTTTCAGTTGAAGAGTCTATCTTACGATATAGTTTTTCTATTAAATATCCATCTCTAGCAGATAAAAGATTCTGTGTAATTCCTTCCTCTTTAATCTTATCTCGTAACCATATAGTAAAATCTGATATCATGGGAGCCGAAAAAAGGTATCCAATATCATATGAGTCTTTAACACCTAATTTATTATCTTCCTCGTATACAAATGGATCATTAAATATTCTAGAAATAAACAACCCTAGCTTAACTCTATCTGATAATTCTCTTGTATAATCTTCTAATCCTAATCCTCCAAGATAATCAAATAAATATGAACCACTATATATTCTAAATGAATTAATGCCTTCCCTACCGGAACACTCAATATCAGAATACTCATCATCTCCTATATGAAGAATTGCTGCATTATGACCATTATTTAAATCGTTTAATATCTTATATAATCCTTGATTTTTAGAAATTCCTTCCTGACACGAAACAATAATTTTATTAGGCAATGGCAATGAAAGAGAGTTTAAAATATATCTAATCTGTTTTTCATCATAATAAGTATCCGTAGTTATACATACATACTTTCCCTGTTCTAACGCATCTTTATATATTTGGCATATAGACCTTCTTGGGATAAGAAGTGAATGGTCGATTTTCCATTCCATAGTGGCAAGTTCACCTGAAGAAATTAAAATTTGCTCCTGGCCTTTTAAAACACAATCATATATTTCTTTTAGGCTAGGAGCATGGTCTTTTGAGCATTCCTTTTCTGCAGCTAATCTCCTATTTGTAAAATCTGAGATATCTATCCCTTGCTCTTTTAATTTAATATCTAACAATGCAAAAACGTCTGTATAGCTATAAACTTTACGCGTAACAAGAGTATCAAAAAAATCGAAACTAACAATCTGTGCAGTTTCAATCTTAGAAATTAAATCTTTTTTTCTTGGAGCCTCAATATTATCAAAAGAATAAGTAACTTTAGACACAGAGAGTAAATCTTTTCCTCTTACATCAAACAAGGCAATATTATTATTTCTACAGTCATCAGCAACACGTTTTGCTATTGCCTTGCATGATCCAGGACGTGCTATAACTATTATTAAACCAACATTGCTATTAATTACTTCTGAAAATGAAATAATGGGGAAACCATACATTTCCCCATCTTCTTTAAATCCATCTAATAATCCGATAACAGATATCTTCTCTGAATACTCTTTTAAAAACCTCTCTGTTTCTGTACTCAGACCGTAGAGCGCTATATCTTTCCCTTTATACTGTTGTAATATTTCTTCAATTTTATTCATATTACTTTGACTCAAAAGTTGTTATAGTGTCAACAATTTCTTTCCAATTTCGGCATACACTAATATCGTCATATGAAGTGTTATCTTCATCAGATAATAGAATTCCTTTTACAGCTGATTCCTTGCATATTGATAAATCTCTTAGCTTATCTCCTATGGCATAGCTCCTAGTTAAATCTATATCAAGGTCATTTGCAGCTTTATAAAATAATCCTGTCTTTGGTTTTCTACAATCGCAATCTATAGAATACTCAGGTACAACACCATCTGGAAGATGAGGGCAAAAGTAACTAGCAGCTATATTAATGCCTTTATTTTGCAAATCTTCCTTCATCCATTTATCAAGTATCTGATAGTCCTCTTCTGTATAATATCCTCTAGCTATTCCTGATTGATTTGTTACAACAACCATTATAAAACCCATGGACGATAGAGTATTTAAAGCATCGATTACCCCATCTAGGTATTCAAAATCAGATACTTTATAAAGATAATGTTTATCTACGTTTATTGTTCCATCTCTATCAAGGAATATCGCTTTTTTATCTGCCATTTACACATGCATCCTCTGCTATCTCACAAATTATATGTCCTATCATAATATGTGATTCCTGTATCCTAGCCGTCACATTACTCGGTACAATAATAGATACATCTGCAATATCTTTTATCTTTCCGCCATCTTTTCCAAGCAAAGCTATTGTTTTGCCACCTATTTCCTTGGCTTTGGAAATAGCCCTATATACATTTTCAGAATTGCCACTAGTACTGATTCCTATAAGAAGGTCCCCTGATTTCATCAAACCTTCGACACCACGTTCAAATACTTTCTCATATCCGTAATCATTGGCTATAGCTGTCATAGTTGCAACATCAGCATTTAACGCATATGCAGGCATAGATTTTCTTTCCTTTTGAAATCTTCCTACTAATTCACCTGCAATATGAAGTGCATCCGAAGCTGATCCTCCATTGCCACAAAGAAGAACCTTACCATCTGAACCTAAGCAATTAACAACTAAAGTTGCTGCATCTTCGATTGTCTTTAATATTTCAGTTGAAGATAAAATAGACTCTTTTGTTTTTATACTTTCTCTAATTCTGTCTTCTATAATAGCCATAATAATCATTCCTCATATCAAACTGCATATAGAACTGTTTCAGCATCTGTATTGCTGTAGTGTCTTAAATAAAGCTTATATGTTGGATCAATTCCCAAAATATATAAAGGAATCTCATACATATCTTCAGGTTTATGATAAATTGATATAGCAAGTTTTGGTCGGCATTTTTTTATTGTTTTACAAGAACCCCTTAATGCTTCCAATTCAGCCCCTTCTATATCCATTTTTATAAATGTAACATCATCATTGCCAACAATATCATCAATTGCTCTGGCAGTTATTTGAAATCCTGCTTCACTGCTACTTCTGATAATTGATGCATCAATCTTACCAGTGGAAGAAAATGAAAGAATCTCATTCCTACTCCATGCACCACACTGAATTAATTCTACCTCTTTAAAGTCTGTTTCATTTTTACGTTTAATACACTTCTCAAAGTTCTGCTGGTCTGGTTCCAAAGCATATACTTTTTTAATTCTAATTCTGCTTCGAAGTAGCAAAGATGTTTTTAAATCAAAGCATCCTGCATCTATGAACACTTCTCCGTCCATGTTCCAATGCATAATTTCTTCATCAAAATACTGGTCTTCAGATTCAAGAACCCCACATGGCATCTCGTAAATTCTTTCTTTAGAAATACCTTGTAAGATTAAATCATTTTTAACACATTCCGCATCCCGTAATGTAATAATAACCAATGCTTTCGGATAATCTGATAATATTTGTTTAGAAAAAATCTTAATACCATACACCTCTGTATTTTGCTTTTCCAGAGACATATCACAAAATCCGATTAGTCTTTCTCCCATCTGTTGCTTCCAAAGCTTAGCGTATTTCGTTCCATACATTCCGGCTCCGTACAAAATAACCATTTTGTCTTTTGGAAGAGACTTAATATAATCAAGCACTATAGCTTCCGGAGTTTTTGCCAATTTGGGACTGTACCTTTCATTTATAGATAAAAAACACTGCTGGTTTCCACTGTTAAGATATTCAAGTCGCTTTAAATAAATATCCCTAGATTGTTCGTCCGACAAATGATTGTATACTTCTTGGTTTATTGTGAGTTCAGACTTATTTTTTAACATAACGTCACTCATGTTGAATTTTTTTTATTATTTGCGTTGTTGAATGTCCTTGGACAAATGGAAGTACTTTAACCTCTCCTCCACTTGATATTACTTCCTTGGCGCCAACAATATTATCTGGAGTATAATCTCCACCCTTTACCAAAACATCAGGCAAAATTGCTTTTATCAATTCTAGCGGTGTATCTTCTTCAAAAGGTATTACATAATCCACAACGCTTAATGCCAACAACATATCTGCTCTATCAGCCAGACAATTAATAGGGCGCTCTTCACCTTTTAATCTTTTAACCGAAGCATCACTGTTTAAACCTACTACCAGAATATCTCCAAGTTTTTTTGCCTTCTGCAAATAATCAATGTGTCCCTTATGGAGAATATCAAAGCAACCATTAGTGAAAACGATTTTCTCACCATGTTCTTTTCTTTTTACAATAGTCTGTATCATATCACAAGAAGAAAAATGCTCGTTTTCATATCCTTCATATGCACCGGCTCTACGCATGGCTTCTATTACTTCATAAGGATATACAACACTTGTACCTACCTTGGACACTTGTATTCCAGCAGCATAATTAGATACAAGCATAGCTTCTTTCACATCTTTTCCGACTGCTATCTCCGCTGCCAAATATGCTATAGAAGTATCACCTGCACCAGTAACATCAAACACTTCGCTAGCGACACTTTCAATACGACTAATTTCTCCATCCTTATCTGCCAAAAGCATTCCCTCGGCACCTAATGTAGCCAAAGTATATTTGCATGGAGCATTCGCACATAAATACTTAGCCGCTTCAACAATTTCTTCATTACTATCAACAGACATCCCTGTAAGCATCTGAAGTTCCTTAAGATTTGGTTTTAGTATTGTTGCCTGTCCATACTTCTGATAATTCTTGTCTTTTACATCAACAAGTACAGGTACACCATAATTATTAGCCAGTTCAATTACTTTCCTGGTAATCTTTTTCGTCAAAAAGCCCTTATTATAATCAGAAAGCACTACTACAGAAAATGTTGATATAACACGAGAAACTGCATCTATCACATCATCTGCAATAGAATCAGAAATATCACGACTATCTTCATCATCTACTCTTAATATTTGTTGATTTCCTGGACCAATATATCGAAGTTTTGTAATTGTATTCTTTTCAGAAGTACTTTTTACCAAGCTAACATCCACATGGTTTTCAGCCAAAATACTCTTTAACAGCTGTCCATTTGAATCATTTCCTACAGTAGCACAAAAAGAAACATCCATTCCTATTGCTGAAATATTAATAGCCACATTCGCCGCTCCACCAGGAACATTTTTCTTATTCTCTGTCTCCAAAAAAACTGGGACAGGTGCTTCTGGTGATATCCTGCTAACTTTTCCAAAATGATATGCGTCTAGCATAGCATCCCCAACAACTAAAATTTTCTCTTTCATACTTTTTCTTCACCTAAAAAATCAATAACTGTCTTTGCCACCATTTCTGGTTTTAAAGAATACATACATTCAGGCTTGCTTAATCCTTTAGCACATTCGAAACCATTATTGAATAAACCAAAGCAACCCTTACAATTTTCAGATACTATATTCAAATTCTTTTTATATCCATACATTTCAACACGTGTTGGTCCAAAAAGTACTGCACATCTTGTATCTAGTTGAGATGCAAGATGAACAAGCCCGCCATCAATATCAATATGCAACCCAGAATACTTTAATAAACAAGAAACAGTATTAAAATCTTCGCCAAGTATATAACGATTGACGCCAGATATTTTTTTACTATTTGCTGTTCCAAGTTGGATAACCATCAGCTCTTTATTATTTTCATGAATTATTTCAACTAATTCTTCAAAATACTCAATGGGCCATGCCTTTGAAATCATCTTTCCATCAGATGCTTTCCCATTACCATAATTTACTGTTATATATCTAAAATTTTTAAGAATACTCTTATAGTCATCTCTTAAAATATCTTCTTTTGCAGGTATTTCTACTTTGTCGTCTTCTATAGAAAAAATGCCATCAAACGAAAACCAAGTATAACAATTTTTTTGTTCATAGATCCTTCTACCATTAAGAACATACATTGGCGTACTCATCGATGCATTCTCTCTTTTTATATATTCTATCAGTTTTAATATTTTTTCACAGAAACCACCATGACTCTCCTCAAAAATATTCTTTTTAAATTCATCAACCCTAACAAATCCAGTTCCTTCAATAAAAATAGACAAAGCATATCTATGATAGCTTTGTTCATATCTCACACCAAGATTAGGCTGAATTATATTAATATTCTTGCAATCACTATATAGGAAATTCAAAAAATCGCATGTATCTACCGCATAAATATCTATCTTAATCTCGGGAACACAGTTAATTAATTCCGACACAAATCTTTTGTGAATTACCATATCACCTATGCCTCCAGTAACAGATAAGGCTAGAGAATAAGCTGTTTCTTCATAGGCTGGCTCTTTTTCTATTGTTTCCACATTACTTAAAAAGACGTTAAGCCCAGATGTATTACGTAGAAGAGTATAAACAATTTTGTTATCAGTCACGTCTTCCTGATGCAATACATTTATTACTTCATTTAAGGCATCTGCTTTTTGAAGGGCAATTACAACATAGTCATAGTGCAATTTTTTTAAAATACTTGAAGGGTACACAGGCACACACATACCACTGTAGTTCTTATAGTTTTTATCTATAAAGCCAATAACATTACAAAAAGAGGTTATCTGCATCTGTTTCAGATAATCTTGCCCCATAACGCCCGCGCCATATATAATTACATCACTACCACACTTCACTTTTTCATATGGAAAAAGGTACTCATAAGTATCCATTCTCAGTATGTCCCCTATTTCAATACACTTCAAAACCTTTACTTAGGTAGTTCTTTACATAATCAGCTACACCAGTTTTTACAGAACTAAATTCCTCTGTATAACCTTTATCTCTTAATAGCGACATATCTGCCTCTGTAAAATATTGATATTTTTCCTTTAAATGTTCCGGCATATCAATATACTTTATGTTGGCCTTCAATCCTAAAGCATCAAAAACTGCTGTTGCTAATTCTTCAAAACTATGTGCTTTTCCAGTGCCAATATTAAATAAACCTGATACTTCTGAATGTTCCAGAAAGAACATAATAGCCTTACATACATCTTTCACATATACAAAATCTCGAAGCTGTCCACCATCTTGATACGACTTATTATAGGATTTAAATAATCGAATTTCTCCATCTGCTACTATCTGTTTATATCCATGATAAACCATACTTGCCATGGTTCCTTTGCAATACTCATTCGGTCCATAAACATTAAAAAACTTAAGTCCAACATGCTGTGTTGGTTTATTATCTTGTTTCATTGTCCACTGATCAAAAACCTGTTTAGAATATCCATAACCATTAAGTGGACGTAGAAGATTAATATCTTTTTTATCATCAAAGCCCTCTCTACCATCACCATATGTAGCGGCAGAGCTTGCGTATATAATCGGAATTTGTTCATCCGATGTAAATTGCCACAATCTTTTGGAATAATTCACATTATTATTCCAAAGATAATCAAAATCTGTTTCAGTTGTAGAAGAACAAGCTCCAAGATGAATTACTGCATCAACATCTTTAAACTCTCCAGCATCTAATCTCTCAAGAAAAATGTCTTTATGTATATATTCTATATACTGTTTATTTTCTAAATTTTTCCATTTTTCTGTTGATGCGATATGATCCACAACATAAACATCTGTAACTCCCGCATCATTTAATGTACGAAGCATACAACTTCCTATGAATCCAGCACCACCTGTAAGTACTATTTTCTTTTTCATAAAACCCCTGCCTCCTCAATTTGCTGTATAATCATTTGTGGAGATATTGACTCCATACAAATATGCTTTGCCTCAGAATTAGAACAATTCACTGCCCAATCTTTTGTTTTCCATTCACAAGGATATGGACAATCACTTGTCCTTATGTTTATATTCTCTGGATATCCAAAAAAATCATCCGACGTTGGTCCAAAAAGAACCACAGATTTTCCGCTCTTAAGAGAATGCCTCATATGAACAAGTCCACCTTCTGTGTCTATATGAAGCGCAGCACCCTTTATAATTGCCTTTAGCTGTGGCATATTAGTTTTCCCTAGAAGATCTAAATCATAATGATGTATTAAATCACTTTTCTCATAGTCCTCTCCCAAAAGAACTATTTTGTAGTCAGGGTATTTTTTCTTTATTAGAACCATTAATTCTTCATAATTCTTCTCCGGCCATAATTTTACATTATTATCAGAAAAGAAAAATCTGTCACATCCTCTATGAATAGTAATATATTTGCTTTCATCCAAGCTAAATGAACTTAAAAGATTTGAATCCACCTTTATATATGGCAAATAAGATTCTGTTAGACCAAACTCACCATATATATCTGGTTGTAAATATCTTTTCTCACATAACTCTGCTTTTGTTTCTTCGTTATAGCCATCATATTTTGGTCCAAAATGAATTCTATTAGGATTATCATATTCAAATTTTCTACAACTTGTTAAATAATCCATAAGCTTTGGGGCAGCACTTGCAATATGAAAGAATTCTGCTCTAATTATCCTTGGGTACCTTCTTAGTTCAAAAACCAAATCATAATCCGTTTTTTCAAAATCTACATCGATAAAACTATGAACAAATTCACTATTTTCAACGAATGATATAAAGGCATTTGAAGCATTAGCTATATCTATACTAAGCCCCACCTCAGAAAATTTATCATAAAAAGCATATATATAATTATAATTTATAATTGCATCTCCCAATCCTCCTACAATAAGAAAGCAGACGGAGATATGTTTATCCTTTTTCAGTCCATAAACTAAAGTTTCCAGCAATTCGATTTTAGAAAATGATAAAGAATACTCAGATTTTAAATAATTTGCAATAGACTCCCCGTCAGTGGGTGTTACAATAAGAAAATCATAATCGTGCTCAGTAATGACATCAGGAGATTCTATCTTTACACCTTCCTGCTTTTTCCCCCACTTGGACTGATCACCATCTACAAGCGCAACTATCTCATAACGTTCTTTTATCCACGGAGCAAAATCAATATAATTGCCACCTGCTCCATAAATGATTACCTTCTTCATTTATGATATTCCTCACTAAACAATGCTTGTATCTTTCTTCAATTCAGCTATCAGTTTTTTGAATTCAGAAAAAACTGTATCTGATGTTACAGTATTAATACAATGTGCATATTCTTTTCTACAATACATTGAACATCCATCTATTCCTTTGTTTGGTTCAATGATAATAGAATGCTTTGTACGAGCCCCCCAACGAACAGGCCCATAGGATGTCACACCATGACGATCTGGTAAAGAATGATACAGTGCAATTGAAGGTTTCCCTAAAGCATCAGCAATATGCATTAATCCTGTATCTATTCCTACATATAATTCACAGCACTTGATTAAAGCGGTAGAAATCTTGATATTAGTCTTTCCTGTAAAATCAACACAATTGTTAGTCTCACCTACAATATACTTTGCTACATCTACAGCATCTGCTCCTCCCAAAATCAGGAAGCAATATTTATCATCAAATTGATTTTTTACTTTTTTAATAAATTCACAAAAGAATCTTTTGTCCCAGTTCTTAACTTCTTTACTACCAACAACTCCCAGGGCAACTAGTGTACTTTCCTTATTTATCGAATACTCATCTAGAAGTTTTTTTGCCTCGTATAAAGATTCTTCGTTTACCCATAACTCATTTCTATGACTACTTACTTTTAATCCACTCTTCTCTAACATATCAAGTTGGTAATCTGTTTCATGACATTCATTTTTTTGTAATAGAAGTAAAGTAAAATAGTCTTTAAGAAGTATATACTGCTTCTCCTCAAATTCGCTGGAATGCATATCTATTATGTGGCCAATTCTTTCTCTGCAATTACAAAAAACTGCCATCATTAATTCTTCGATGCAAGAAGAACCAGTCATCAAAGCCCGTGGTATAATAGCTAAATCAAATCCTTTTTCTTGAAGATTATTTTGATATATAAACTTCCTTACCCGTTCAGCATCTTCATCAACACCTTCAAGTTTTTCATATAATCCGTCTCCATCTGTGCGACAATCATACCCAAGAAGTTCATCAATATAAGGACAGTCTTCAAATAATCCGATAAGCTTACTATTAATGACTAGCGTAATATTTGCTTCTGGGTAATTAAAACGTATTTCTCTTATTGTAGCTGTACTGCAAACTAGATCTCCGATTACATCCAAACGAATTATCAGAATATTACTAGAGTTTGAATTATTAAAGGAACACTTTGTGGCATTGTTTTCTTTGTTAAGCACATCTATAAGATGTGCATACCCCTGTTCATTTACTAATTCTCCCATTATATTAGGAGCTATAGAATATAAATGAAATCGTTCTTTAGGAAAAAAATCCCTATAATACGACATGTCAGGATTTTCAAAAGCCATCAATATTTTAATATCTTCTTTTTCCACGGAATGACTAATAATAGTCCGTGCTTCAATAATAGGAAGATTACAATATTCTTTTCTTCCGTTAAATTGTGTTACAACAAATCCATTTACTTGGTATCCCCAGCTACCAATTAGCTCAACAAGTTTACCTCCCCAATAACCTGAACCATAAAGATACAAATCACCTTTTTTTTCACAAAATTTTTTTAGCTCATTCTTTTGGTATTCTATATCTATTTTTACAAGACATTTCTTTTTCATTTATTTCAACGGTTCCAGTCACCAAGATATACATCATCCACAAGGCTATTACAAGGGTTGTCAAATATTTTAGGTAAAATACACCTTTCTACATTTTTTGTTCTTTCTTGAGCTCTTTTTACAAAAGTCACCTCAATAGCCCAAGGATAAGCTATGTGCTTAAGAAAATAAACTAAACCGTTGTTATTTCCATGCACATGTACAACATCATGTGTTTTAGTTATTTTTTTTACAATTTGAGTAAACCTATCAATATATCTATCTAAAAACTGACCATGCATTTCCAGCACTATTTGATCAAATTGAGCAATTATCTCTGATGGTGTAATCTCAAAACATCCCAGTTCTGCTCCCTCAACGTCCATTTTCAAAATCATATTTTTTTCTTGTGTGTGCCTATTCTCTGCCAATATTTCTTCCAATGTTTTAACACAGTCTTCATGTAACAAACTATCCGCAAGGCCTATCCTAAAGAAATGGAATCTTTTATTTTCTACTGGAAGTTTATCTATCGTATGATCATACTGATAAATCTCATAGCCTCGTTTTGCCATATCAAGATCCCATGAAACATCATCATTAATGCCAAATGAATACGCGATGCCGTTTTGTTTAAAGTCATCACACATAACATAACCGCCATCATATTTTCTACCAATTCTGACATACTCAAAATTATCTAATTCTTTTATTTTAAGCGCTTGTCTAAACTCGTCTAATTTATTAATTGATGCCAATTGTGTTTCTTGCAGTGAATCATCAACACTTTTGTACTCAAAAGCATGGTATTGTATAGGTGCAACCGTATTAAATCTAGATACATCACAGATAATCTGTTCATCTTTATATCCTGCCTCCAACAATTCCTGTTTAATACTCGAATGAAGTTTATCATTATCTATAGCAATAACAACGTAATCAGCTTTTCTGGCATATTCTGCTTCTTTCGAAGGATGTATAACATGAATAGTATCGAATGCTTTGATATTTTCATCCGAATCAATAATAGCTACAACTTTACAATAACCATTTTCCTGTAGTTGCTTTACATATTGTCTGCCAACATATCCTCCGCCTCGAATAACTACAATCGAATCTTTTGATACTAGATGATATGGAAATAGGTAGAGAAATAATCCATAATAATCAATATTTTCCTTCATGTTTGCTGTATTTAACTTTTGGCTAGTATTTTCTTTCATAATCAGACCTTACTATCTTTTCTTTTTTTAAACCATTTCTTAATAAAAATGCTTCAATCTCTGAACATACCCTTTTATTTTCAATCGCAACAATTACATAATCAAAATTTGGAATCGAATATAGACATTCAGGTTGAATTAAACGAAGGCCGTATTCGTTATAAGTGTTATCATCTATACTCGCATCTGCTACTGCAACTATTTCACAGTACTTTAATGATTGAATCTGTTCTATATACCACTTGCCAACATTACCAAAGCCATATATAACCACTCTGCTCCCGGGTGGTACTTTTTCAAACATAAAAGGTTGCTCAGTTCTAAGGCGCATTTTATTAATTATGTTTTGTGGTAAAACCCCAACCAGCTTAAAATCTTCACTTGTATCACCACCAAGTTCAATCCATTTTTTAATATTTCTATACCATTCTGGATATGCATCAAATATTGATTTATTATTCCAAACTTTATTTTCAGTTCCAAAATGAACCACTTTAGTTATAACAGCTTCTTTCTTATCACAATCTGCATGCCATTCCAAAGGAATAATATCAGGTATAATACTCCATTCTTGTAGTAAAAGATTAAATATTGCTTGTTCTGGATTAAACAAATAATCAACCAGCTCTACTGTCTTTGAGTAACACCATTTATACATATCTCTAAATGGTATGTTATCTCTCATACACATCATACTGATTCGAATTGCCTTTTTATCATAGTCATACTTTTTATTTGGTAGTGTTGTGAATTGATCTCTGACACAGTAGTCATCATCTGAAGCAAATGACATATTTTCAAAAAACCTTATATTTGTAATATCATCCTGTATTAATACATCAGAGTCTATCCATACTACACATTTATATTCCTCTAATAATTTAAAGATTTCATAATGGGTAAAACACATCAATCTATCTGTATTTTTAAATCGACACTCTTGAGGCAACCGACTTAACATAGTTTCTTCAAACTCTTTTTTAAAAGAAAACTCTCGAAGTTGGCAATTTCGGATTTTTGAAAATGCAACCCTGTTTTTATCACTTATTCCCGAATGGAATACTATATAATCATAATCAATTTTATTATGTATCGAGAGACCTATTGCAATACTTGCTGCTGCAAATGTCATATTGGGCGATATTCCAGTGAAAAAACATAGTTCTTTTTTCATAGAGTTCCTCTTTTCGACATGAATTTTTCAAACTCAATTATTGCCACTTCAGGATATAGTGTATGCATACATGGTGGTTCATTCTCTCCTTTAGGACATTCTAGAGCCCAGTTATCTGTCATACACTCGCAACGCTCATTACACACATTGGATGTAAGATTAATATTCTCTGGATATCCAAATACATCTGGAGATGTTGAGCCAAAAAATACCATTGAAACACCGCCCAAAAAGTGGTTCAGATGAACTAACCCCCCCTCTGTGCCTATATGTATTAGCGCATTACTTAATAAAATCTCTATTTTTTCTAAACTTGTCCTTCCAGTTGTATCCACATCTACATACTTTTTTATACTTTCATCTATGCTGCTACCAACGGAAATAATTACAAGCTCAGGATATGTGTCCTTTATATATTTCAAAAAATCTATATAATACTTGCTTGGCCAAAGTTTTGTTCCTTTTTTAGAACCACTCCCTGAATCTCGATTGATGGTAATATATTTTTTCTCAATAACATCAAAACTTTTCAGAATTTGTATTGTATTTTCTTGAATAGGTATTTCTAACGAATCTGTCCTTAAAATCGGGATGGCACCAGCCAAATCCATTTGCTCTATACGATTTTTATTATTTAAAAGGGCATATTTTGTATATCTAAAATTATTTATATCATTTCCAAATAATTCATCTTGAAGCTTATGATTTTTATCACAATATTCCCATAATTTAGGTTCATTTTTTTTAATTATTTCTGAATCATATTTCTCTATTAAAACAATGTTATGCCCAATAAAAAAGACATCTGACTTCTCCTTTTCAATTTCCAAATTATCTTGTACTATTTGGTAATCAATAACTTTGTCAATAAAATGAAACTTAGAAAAGTAATCAGAAAAACGAGATATAAGACAAATTAAATTGCTCCCATTAATCATTTTTTTTATTTGACTAAGAAACAATACTCCTAATAAAACATCCCCAAATCCGCCCCCATCTACATAAGTAACAAGGATTTCATTGGTTCTTTCTTCTTCCTTAGGACAAGGGAATATTCCACGCCTCATATTTAGATTTAAAATACTTTCACGATTAACCCCCCTGCTAATCAATTCATTATATATTAATGTTGCCTGTTCTTTACTCTCGATTGCTATTACAATGTAATCACAATTAAGCTTACAAAAATCCTCTATTTCATAGTTTCGGTAACTATCAATTCTATTTTTTCTGTCATAAACTCCAACAATATTACACCAACTTGTACGCTCTATCTGCTGAATGTAAGAATTTCCACATGCACCCAATCCATAAATGGACACACATGCTCCTTTTTTTACATATTCAAATAAAAAAAGATGCTCAATATTCATTCAAGTTCCACCTATATTTTTAAACAAGCAACTATATAATTGGGTATCCACTTAACTGCGCAAATTCTATGCAGTTGCCATTCTTAGAAATACCTTTCTCGTCTAACCACTTCCATATAGAACTACTATAATTTGATGAAGCAATAATCACTATAGCTTCTTCCCCTAAATCTATAAGTATATCAGGACTCATAACAGGTATCCCATAATTAATATACCCATCATTCCATTTTCGGTTATCAGAATCTACAAAGGCATATACCTTAACACCTATGTATTCTAACCACTGTCTACAAAGACCTCCATCGGATCCTGCTCCAAAAATGATAAATTTACTATTTTCTGTCCTTGCCTTAGATAATAGTTCTCTCCCCTTAACATGACGGTTTATATCTTTTTTACGATAATGTTTCCAGTATTGTTCATCTTGTAGCACGTTATAATATTCAATACAGATTTCTTTATTAAACAACACCTTTATTTGTTGAAAAAATCTTTTTAAATCTTTCAAACGAGGCATATTAAATTCATTTTTTAAATAGGTTTTCGTTATTAATGCATCCTCTAAATCATCTATAATCCTTCTGTTAGACGGAAATTTACTAACAATACATTCATCAATCTCACAAGTATATCCCATTATTCCATTAGACATATACGTTACAGCATTCGGAACAATTACAGGCTTTCTCTCATATGCTGAAAAAATAGCAGATCCAGATCCAGCAATAATTACGTCCACTTTACGATATAATTCTCTAGGAATAGGAAAGCATACTCCTAGAAAAACAACCTTTATATTATTAAAACACAATAACCTTCTGCAGATATATTCATAATAATTTTCTGCATCACCCATTATAAAAAATTGAACCTGTTTATCTTTATGTTTATATGTAAAATCACGAACAGACTCTATTACATGATAAAAATAGGGTTTATTAGGTCTACCAACATATGCTATATTAAAATCCAACCTGCAAATATTGGCAACATTACTCTCAACTAACTCTTGAATTGGGTTAGCATACATATCTAAGTTTAACTTATCCCCTTTGATATGATTCATATGAAATTTCTTCAATAAAAAATCTGTCATTCCTGCGGTGGAATAAAATTCACCCCTTTGATACTTAAAAGAAAAAAAATCTTCATATGAAATATACTTCTTAAGTACTTCACCTGTAGGTTCATTCACATCACATATTATGTGCTTACCTTTCAATTCTTGCGCAAAGAGTTCACCCCATAAGGCTCCTTCGAAAAAAATAGAAAACAAAAATACTTTTTCATATTTTCCACGTATTGCATCTAAATATGTTTTTTTTATTATATTTAATTCATCTGAATTTAATTCCCCTGGTTTTAAACCAAAAACTGGATTACCATATCTAATATATTCATCTAGTTCCTCTATTCTATTTTTTCCTAGAGGTACACTTGTAGAAAACAGAAGTACATCCCAATTATTTTTTTTTAAATATCTAATATACTCCAAAATAAATAAAGGACCACCACCCATTTCATGGATATCGCCAAAAAAAATAATAAACAAATTACTATTCGTTACATCACAATTTGTATTATTTGTTTCCATGCAAAAATACCTCTGTCAAAAAATATTAAACGATAGCATATAAAACTGTTTCTCCAGAATAATATTCATACTGTCTGATATACAGCTTATAATTTGGAACTAATTTAATAATATATTCCGCTATTTCTATAACATCCCAAGGTTTATGATAGATACATATTGCTAATTTGGGACAATCTCTTTTTATAACCTCTTCAGCTCCTTTTAATGCATTTAATTCACTACCTTCAATATCCATTTTTATAAAGGAAATCCTTTGATTAGCGATATTATCAAGTTTCATTCCTTTTACCATAACATCCCCTGTTTTTTGAACAGAGGAACCCGCCATATTATTGCAGTCCTCTTTAAATAAAAGATTTTCTTCTGTATTCCATGCTGCTCCATTTATGACCTGTATTCTTTTATCATCTATAAAATCATTTGCTATTTTTTTGTACATTGACTTAATTGGCTCTAGCACGTATGCTTTACCGAATTCGCTTCCACACCAATTAATAAAATCTCTCGTGGTTCCTCCATCATATCCACCTGCATCTATAAAAACCTCATTTTTTTCAGGTGTAAATATATCAAAATATTGTTTACCTCTAATAATTGTAGGAAATTTAAACTTTGGAATATATATATTTTTTTCTTCTACACCTCTGATTATCAATTCATTTTTAATATCATTTTTATAAAGAGATGAACAAACAATATAAAAAGGATCTTTGTATTTCTCAATTACATCATCAACACAAAGAATTGGTATAGCCCCATTAACATTCTCTTCTTCAAGTCTAGAAACACAAAAACATAAAGGTGATATTCCCAAATGCCTCAGAATATTTAACATTATTTCACCATCATGACCAGCACCATAAAGGACCAATCTATGCTTGTTTATTTCGATTATTTCTTCAATTTTCCAATCATTATAATGATTTCCAACTTGCTGCATCCATTCCTCTTGATTCGGTTGCATAGCATATCCTATTCTACAAAAAAAGAGAAACTTAGATTCTTCGTCTTGCAAATGTTTATATACATTTGTAATCTTGTTGTATGTATCGTTTATTAATTCTATATTTATATTTTTAATCAATTCAACACGCTGCTCCTTTTACTTTAAACTCTTATGCAAGATTTCTTCTAAAATAAACATCAATGTATAAAACTTAAATAATCATTGATGGTAATATCATAATCTCCTTCTTTTACTATGTTTTTCTCTATTAATATATTTTTTATTAATGGTTTTTTATCAGAAAATGTGATTTTATGAAATGATAAATTTCCAGTCGTTTTATCCAATGCTATTATACGGTTAGACACTCTTGCAGGGAAAAAAATATTATTCTCAGTTTCAACATAATTAAAAAACTTCGATCCTATTAAAAACCAATCTTTTTCTGCATAATATGAAAACTCTTCGTCATACTCTTCGAATAATTTGATTACACCATCTTGCAAATAATAGATATTATCTCCTAAAGAGGGAAAAACCCACAATTTATCTCCGGCTTTTACAATTATTGAAAAATCATTTTCTTTACCACCAATATTATAATGTTCTATATTTCCCAATAAATCACACTTTGCTATTTCTCCAGAACTAGAAAGCATGTATATATATTCCTGATATACATACATACATAGTAAATTTTCAAATTCTATTTTTATGCCAGCGTCTCTAAATTCTTCATCGGAAAAACTAAACACTTTTACATATTTATCAAAAATCAGATACTCTTCTTTATTATAAAAAATAAACTTGCTTTTATTGAATGAAAAGTCTGCTTTTATAACCTCTTTTATCTTCCATGTATTTTTTTCAATTTTAACAATGGAACTATCAGATTTTATAAAAAGATATAAATAGTTACCATAATCAATCAAATCTAAAACATTGTCCGTTTTTATATTAGAAATTGAATCTTTTATTCCTATATATTCTTCACGTATCGTATTACTTTTAATATTGTAAACGATATATTTCTCCCCCGTAAAAGATACAAAAAAAACATTATTTCCATCACACCAAGATTTTCGAGCAACAAATCCTTCTAGATATTTTTGCCCTGAATCTGCAAAAATATATTTAGCATCAAAATCATCACAACTAATTCGAATAATTAACCACCGGTCTGTAATGGCATAAAAAGCATTTTCATTTTGATTATAGGCAAAAGAAGTAAAAGCATTATCATTAAATTTATATGTTTTTATTGCAGCTGTTCTCATTATTCTCTCTATTTTTCCTAATATTATTTAAACAATTAATCCAACAATTTTACTAATATCCTTATCATCTAAGCCTTCAAAAATTGGCAATAATAATATATTGTCTGATAGTTTTCTAGCAACAGGTATTTCCACGTTTTTATATTTATTTTTAAAACATACTTGATCCGCCGTTAAGGGATAAAAATACTTTCTTGCATGTATTCCATGCAATGCTAATTTGTTATATATTTCATCTCTTGATAAAGAAGCATCTTCACTAATTATTATCGGAAAATATGCATAATTTCTAAATAATACATCTGATTTTTGCTCAAAAATCTTTATTCCTTTTCTATCTTCTAGCAATTTAGCATATAACTTATATACTCTTTTTCTATCAGTTATTGCTTTATCAATGCATTTTAAATTTAACAATCCCATAATAGCGCAAAACTCATTCATCTTGGCATTAGCACCGACTGAAACGACAAGTTCCTCGCCACGTATACCGAAATTCTTTAAATTATATATTTTGTCATAAAGTTCTTGTGTCTTACAAACAATTGCTCCACCCTCAATGGTATTGAATACTTTTGTAGCATGAAAACTAAAGATACTGACATCTCCAAAATTGCCAATTCCTACCCCATTTAATTTTTCACCAAAGGCATGCGCTGCATCATATATTACTTTTAAGCTATATTTTTCTGCTATTTTTTGTATCGTATCTACATTGCATATATGTCCATATACATGAACAGGTAGAATTGCTACAGTATTTGGTGTAATTAATTCTTCTATTTTACTTTCATCTATTGTTCCATCTGATTCCTTAACATCACAAAAAACCGGCTTTAACCGGTTTCTAACAATTGCATGAGTGGTTGAAATAAAAGTAAACGGAGTAGTAATAACCTCCGATCCTTCTGGGAAATCAAAAGATTGAATAGCAAGCTCGAGAGCCATATGTCCATTAACAGTAAGACTAACTTTAGGAACCTCTAGATAATCGGCAAGTTTTTCTTCTAATTCATGATGATATTTTCCCATGTTAGTCAGCCAATGTGAATCCCATAATGGCTTTATAGCCTCACAATACTCTTCATAAGAAGGCATAGAAGACCTTGTCACAAGAATTTGTTTTTGTTCTTCCCCTTTTTTCATACTAACCCTTTTATTCCTTTATTCATTATATTTATACATAATGCTTACTCGTTTGAACTATAGTTAAAACAAGTTATTATAAAAATAGTAATTTTTATTATTTGGATATATTCCAATATATTTGTTCCATATCACCAAAAAAGGATGAAGAATAAACATCTCCACCTTTACATTATAATAATAGTCACTATTATTGTAAACGATAAGAAGTTTACGTATTTATTTGTCTTTAGTTTTCTCTTAAGGTTCTAACTCAATATGTAGCCAATAATATTGTTTAGACATAATAGCATCCATTTCCTCGCGCGAATCAAATTTAAAAAACATATCTCCAAGAGCCATATTAGCTCCTGTAAATGGTTTTATATAATCCCCTTCCTTGACTGATAAATCAATTAATTTTAAATACGTATCTTCAATGTAAGATTCTATTTTTATAGATTTAAGAATGCCACTTTGACCAGGCCTTGCATGGACAATCATTTCACACCAATTACCATTACATTTAGTTTGTCGAATCTCGTTGATAGGTAACCCAACAGCCTTCTTAACTTCAGCTTCAATTAAATCTACTCCAAATGCCATCGACTGGAGTTCAGCAATTTTACAACCACCACCACGAGGAGATACTTCCATGATATAAGGCTTGCCATTGCTAACGCAAGTTTCAACATTATAAATCCCTGTCTTCATTCTTAATAGTTTCATTAGTCTTTGAATTTCAGAAGTTAACTCCCTTTGATATTTTTCTTTCATTGTTGAAGGCCAGATAATATACGCTGGAGTATATGGATTATCAGCATCTGAATCAAACAATTGGTCCGAATATGTGGCAAATAATAATTCCCCATCAACTGTAAACTGATCCGTACTTGAATGATATCCTTCAAAATTTAGAAATTCTTCAATGATAAAAGCTCCATTATGTCCGTTCTCCAAAGCAGTATTTATTGCATCCGGTAATCCATTAGGATCTTCAACCTTTGTAACACCTTTGCTTCCCGCTGAGTCTGTAGGTTTCACTATTACTGGCCAATTAAACAAATTAATATCCTTTAATGCCATTTTTATATCTTCGTATCTTTTAGATTTTGGACAATTAAAACCATTATCTGCCAAAAAATTGCGAAATTTACCTTTATCTTGAAGTATACATGCTGATTCGTATGAACACTGAAAAGGAAGTCCCATTTTTTCAGCAACATACGCTGCCGATACTACTCCCGGATCACATGCAAACGAGATAATACCATCAATGTCTCTCTTTTTTGCCTCTGAAAGAACTAAATCCTTTTCAACAACACTTACATTAACATATTCATCCGAATAATAATGTGCTTTGTTTTCTGGAACATAATCTGCGGTTATAACATAAATACCTAGTTTATGTGCCTTTTCAATAAGTGGAATCAAATATCGCGACCCACCTAAAATCATTAGTTTTTTCATTTTTCCCAAACCCCTTTTTCTATTTTTATACAATCAAAAACACAATCTACGATATAGCTAATATCTTTATAATTATATCTTTGATCACATGGTAATGGCAAAATGTCATTTGAATATCTATATTCTATTGTATTTTTAGGCATCGTATTTTTAACATTTGGCCATAGCAAAGGGACATATATCTTCTTTTCTTGTAATTCTCTTCGAATAATATCACCATTTTCAACCAGCAATGGGTAAGCATATGCACCATCCACTTTTCTCAATTCTAATTCATTTAATTTTCCTAATTTTACTGCATACATTTTGTAGTTTTCTGTTCTTTTTTTTCTTATATAATCATAGTCTATTCCATGAAGAAGATTATCTGTTAATTTAGACATTTTTTTAATAGGTTCTTTTTCAAACATTTTATTGTTTAGAATATATTCATTATAAAATTGAGAAGCTGGCTTTTCAAATCTCCCTAGAAGAAACCCCATTCGATTATAAGATATATCTGTTGGGATATTATTATCAAGATTAATATCTGAACTGAGAAATGCCCCATCAGGAACACCAAAAAATTTTCGGCACGTATATATTGTATCGATTGAATCTACCGGTGATTCAAAATATGCTTGTGAATTATCAATTATAAGCCTATTATATTTTCGTTTTAATTCTCGCACATACTCTGATGTAAGCTGCCCATAATAATTTACTACGTACAGCCATTCGCCATCTGAAAGTTTAATATTCGGCAATTTAAAATAACTATCAATATGATAATATGACATCTTTACTCCGTATTTATCACAAATATCAAAAACAGAATCACATAAAAAATACGGCAATGCAATTTTCTTAATATTTTTTTTATATAAAAGTAATGCCAAACAATTTCGACCACAATTCAGTGCTATCATTTGTTCATGTAACATTGGCATACTATTTTTTTCAAGCTCAATATATCCGCCGTATTCCTTCATAATTATTCCCTTAACTATTGCTGAACTATAATTCCTTATTTTTTCTACTAAAAACTCACCCTGGTCTTTTTAATCTTCTCAAAAAAGCCATTCCACATAATATCTATATAAAAATCTCTTTATATTACTTTATATTATAAATAATCTACTCTTTTATATTCTCTAACTCTTTCAGCAAATTAAGCATATTTTTATTTCTTTTTTTGTATTTTCTACATGGAATACCTATATACATAGTCCATGGTTCAGTATCTTTATTTATTAAAGACATTGCTCCAAATGAACACCCTTCTGATATTGTTATATCAGGTAAAATTGTACAATTTGCTCCAATGATACAATAGCTATTAATAGTAATTTTATTTCCTGTTACTTTTCTGTATTTTTCCGGAACTAGCGGACCATAAAGATAGTTTCCTGAATAATCATCTGCTTCTCCTATAATTACAGTTTGATATGCTATTCCAACATAATCCCCTACAGAAAGACGTGCCTTTCCGCACATAATTTTTACTCCAAATGCAAGAAATACATTATTTCCTATTGTGATATCTCCACTTAGAACACAATAGTCATCTATACGAACATTGTTTCCAATACTTATTCTTTCTGGGCGAAATATTCTTACTAATTTACTTATTTTGACATCTTCGCCAACTTTTCTAAAACCTATTTTTTTTATTTCTTCTTTACTATAGTATCCATTCATAATTAAACTCACAAAAATGGGTGGTTCAACTGAACCACCCACAAAATCATTCTATCATTGCAAAACTAGTTACTATTTAATGTTGTTGTCACTGTAACTGTACTATCATCCGAAAGAATTAAAGTAGCAGTTGTCGCTTTTCCACCATAGAAACTCATAAAGTCTGAACCTAAAGTAACAATAATTGTTCCACCTTCAGTTGCTGAATAGTTATCTAAAACTTGTGTATATGATCCGTCAGCTACGTTATTTGAGTCACTTCCACTACTAATTGTTAATCCCTTAAAATTCTTTTCTGCTGTCATATTACTCATTGTAATCACACCAGCAGCTGTCATTGTAATAGTAGGTCCAGCAGGTGTAGTCTTAATCTGGTTATAACCACCTGTTACAGCTTCTTCCTCACCATCTGATTCAGTCCATGTATAGATAGGAGTGAACTTAATAGCTGATGCATCTGCCTGTGTCCAGTCTGCATCTGCGTTAAGAGAACCTGTAAATGTGAAACCTGCTACACCACCAATTGCGCTTAATTCAATCTTTTCTGCAAGCTGTGCCTGTGTTGTATCAAAGTCAATTATTTCATCATCTTTTACTGAATATGTTGCTTTACCAAGAAGATATGCTACAGATGCTTTAGCCTTAACACTATCATCACCAGCAAATACTGCATAGTTTGCTTCTGTATCATCTTTGCCACCTGCAAAACCTACGTCAGAAAGCTGTGAAGAAAGGATTTCAGGTCCGATTGTTGTTGTCTTTACATAGAATGGACCATTAGCCTTGAATGCTGTAGCGTCTGCTGGCTGAGAAGCTGCCTCTGCAAATGTTGTTACATTATCTGCAACTGTCTTTGTGTAATATGTTGTATTTGCTGCATATGCTGAAGCTTTTGCATAAGTATCTGCTGTTACAGGTACTGATGTATCAGCAGGTGCCTTTGCTGATGCTACTGCAACGAACATCTTATATTCGCCCTTCTTAGCACCATCTGGATTTGATGTTTCATCATATGCTGCTGTCTTATCTGATGAATCAACGAATTCGATAGCTTCATTAGTAGATACTGCTGTATAATCAGCCTTAATATCGATAGATACATCCATTGCCTCTGTTGACTTATTAGCAAGACCATAGTTAAGAGATACTATCTGATCTGTTGATTGAGATGCTGTATAATATGTTGTATTTGCTGCAAATGCATCAATATCAGCCTTTTTGAATTTGCCGTCGCTTTCTTTTGTGTAATATGTTGTACCTGATGCAAATGCCGCATCTGAAGCTACTTCTGTATACTTTGTATTTACTCTATACCCATTAGGGTTGATAGCAATCTTGATTGTTGTTGGTACTACAACTGTAGTTGTTGCATAATCAAGAATGTTACCTGTTCCATCTGTTCCTGTTGTTGTGTTGTCTGCCAATACTGGCATTGCCTGGCTAGCTACAAGTGTTGTAGCCATTACTAAAGCCGCAAGTCTTCTGAATTTTCTCATACTTTTTACCTCCTTGTTGTTTTGTTAAGCATGATTACTTTGCTACGTTTAGTTCAGAACCTTGATGGTTACCACAAAACCGGCATTGCTTATCTCTTCCATACTGTCCATATCTTTTAGAAGAGTATACATAACAGTGGCTTTATACTCTCCAGCAGGTAATTCTTTATCCAACTTGATGTTTGTTACATTGGTTCCTACTGGTAAGATTGGTGAAGAATAGATTTTTTCTCCTTCATCATCGCCTAAATACACATCGAAGAATATTGGATGTGTATTGTTTACACTGTTAGCAACATAAGCGTCTTTTGATTCTGCCTGACCATTTTCGAAAGACCAGTTCATGGACATCTTGCATTCAAACATGCCTTCTGCCACTTCCTCACGCATCTCAGCCATAACGTCTTCAGCGCTTCCTTCGTCAACAATGGTCCTTACTGAGCCGGCAACTTCTCTTTTAGAAGATTCATCACCTTTCCCCCCCTGCTTCTTACCAAGTAAGAACGCTATCACTGCAACTAATGCAATAATTATAACCGCACAGATTGCTAGGATAATAATAATGGTTTTGTTCTGATTCTTCTCTGTCCCTTTTTCTGCTTTTTTCTTCTTGCCTGACTCTGACATTTTGTTTTACACCTTGTTTCTAAACTATGATATCTCACAGCGTTATTGCTGTGGGTTCACATCCGACCATTCGAGATTCATCCTTGACACGATCTATCGGACGTATGTGACAAAACAAGATCCCCCTTCCTTTTATACTCTTTGTATATCAACTCCCTACTTTAACGTGAGTTAATATGCCCTATGATTTTTCTATTATACAAACTCACTAAATCAAAATCAATTATTATTTATAAAACTGTCATTTTGTATAATTTTGATTTTTATTTTATACAAATTGCCCATTATAGATATTTTCTATATTTAGTTTGTTTGTAATATTTTACCAATATATTTAGTGGTTACATAAATTTATGCAAACAAAAATACAGGTCAAAATTGACCGCAAGCCCATAATACAAGGGCATTTGAGGCATTTTATGTTTGCCACCATATTGTATATGTTATCGGATTAAGGTTAACGATAGTTTAGTGGTTTTTGTAAGTTTTTCATTGGCATTTTTCACATAAAAAAACAGGATACTGTGGTGATTTTCACAGTATCCCGGTGATTTTGTTTGCTCATTAGCATTTTCTATATATTAATTAATAATACACTACATCACTGGTTGAATATTCGTAGCTGTGTTCATACATATATTCTGGAGCACAATCTATTTCACCATCAAGCCAAGTAACTACGCCATGATCTAATACAGCCGTATTGAATACTTCCTCGTTTTTCAACGGTTCAAAAGCCATACCATCAAGAATAGATGCGTCAAATATTCTTTTTTCTTTGTTATTAAATGTTAATATCATTATCATATCTGGCAACACCTTAACATCCGTAATTTCCATATTTTGTTTTGGTTCACTTCCATAAACAAATCCATCAAAATAATACATAGTTATATCCTCGCTATTTTAAGGGTTCTATTTTTTTAAATGGTATACTCCTAACCGCATTGTTCCATGCAGAATAAAGCTCCTCTTCATGTAAAGCCATCCATCCTAATAGGATTCTATACTGCTTGGTAGGTAATTTTCCTTCTAAAACCTCTCCATCTAGTCCTACAGATGCTGTATATTCACCATAATAAAATACTGTGGTGATTTTCACAGTATCCCGTGGATATTTATTTTATGAGGTTGGGTTCTGTCTGTTCCAATATATCAGCAAGAACCTTGTAATCGAGGTATTGAACTCCATATTTCCCTTCATGTATTTTATCTGCAAGCTCACTTTTATAATATGCATCCATAGCTTCACGATAATCCATATTATATTTAGTTGAAAGATATTCTATGAGTCGTTCCTCTAGCTTTTCCTGATAGATATCTTCTAAAACATTTTCATCCATATCCTAAACCTCTTTAATAGATTGAAACTTAATCAAGCTATTTATAGCTTTCT
>OCVV012891392.1_pt1 | contig 29388 bp, 25 predicted proteins | sample 1539721 | NCBI WGS metagenome assembly OCVV01 (sample SAMN02144230, study PRJEB22623) | gut metagenome | biome: sheep rumen | host: Ovis aries | place: New Zealand | reverse complement strand
CTTTTATATAACTCTCAAGTTTCTCATTTTCGTTTTTAATGTCTTTTTTATTCAAAACTATAATAGATGTTTTATCCTTAATTAAATCTAAAATAAATCGATCCTCGTTATCCAATTCTCGAGATAAATCAAATACAGCTATAATTAAATCTGCATTTTCAGCCATTTTCTTGCTTTTATCAACACCTATTTTTTCTATCTCATTTTCAGTATCTCTTATTCCAGCAGTATCTACTATCTTTAAAGTAATTCCATTAATAGTAACAAATTCTTCAATAGTATCTCTAGTAGTTCCTTCTATGCTACTTACTATTGCCCTATCTTCTTTTAAAATTGTATTTAATAATGAAGATTTTCCAGAGTTAGGCTTACCAACTATTACTGTCTTTACCCCATCTCTTAAAATTTTACCTTGTTCAAAACTTTGCTCTAGTTTTTCTAATAAAACTTTAATGTTAGTTAATTCTTTTTGAGCATTCATACTTGAAACTTCTTCAATATCATATTCAGGATAATCAATTAATACATTAAGATTTACCATTAAATCTAATAAACCTTTATTAATCTCTTCTAGTTTTTTAGAAAGGTTTCCTTCTAATTGGTTTAAAGATTCTTCCGCTTCTCTTTTAGATTTTGAACTTATCAAGTCTTGAATAGCTTCTGCTTGAGCAAGATCGATTCTTCCATTTAAAAAAGCTCTTTTGGTAAACTCTCCTGGTTCAGCTAATCTTGCTCCATTTTCTAAACAAATATTTAAAATTTCTTTTTCCACAATCATTCCACCATGTGTGTTAATCTCACACATATCTTCTGTAGTAAATGATTTTGGATGAACAAAATAAGATACTAAAACTTCATCTACTATTTTATTATTTTTAGGATTAATTATATTTCCATATTTAATAGAATAACCTATTATTTTTTTCGATTTATTTTTTGGTTTAAATATTTTTTCTATAATTTTAAAGCTATCTTTTCCAGAAAGACGAACAATCCCTATTCCACTATTTCCAGTTGATGTAGAGATTGCACAAATAGTATCCTCCATTATTTTTCTCCTATTATTTATTAATAATAAAATATAAAAAAAGAGGTCCAAAAATAGAATTAATTATTAATAAAAATTATAATTAAAATTCTAACTTTGACCTCGAATTTTTATAAATATTTAGTTATTTTTTATATCAATTACTAATTTTCTATGTGGTTCTTCTCCGATAGAATATGTAGTAACGAATTCACTTGGTTGTAGTTCTGTGTGAATTATTTTTCTTTCATAAGCTGTCATTGGCTCTAAAACTACTTTACGATTGGTTCTTTTTACTGTTTTTTCTAATTTATGAGCTAAGTTTTTAAGAGTTTCTTCTCTTTTTTCCTTATAGTTTGCAATATCTAAAGATACTCTAACTCTTAGTTCTGTATTTTTATTAGCAACAGCAGCTATTATATTTTGAAGAGCTACTATAACGTCTCCCCTATATCCTATTAATACTCCGCTGTCATCTCCACTAACAATAACATTAATTAAATCATTATCTTCTACATTTAATTCATATGAAATGTTATTAAATTTTTTGAAGAATTCATCTAAAAATACTTTTATATTTTCTTTTGCCTTTTCAACGTCTTCACTTGATGCTGTTTTATGTACTTTTTGAGGTTTAGCAGCATGATTTTTAGCTGCTTCTTCCATCTTTGCTTCTTCTTCTATTCTTTTATTTAATGCTTCTTCATCTTTTACTGTTAATTCTACTTTTACATTTCTAGGAGTTAATATATCAAAAAAGCTTCCTTTTACTTTATCTTCTAGTATTTTTATTTCTACATCAGACTTTTTAGCATGTAATTCTTTTAATCCTTTGTTTATAGCTTCTGTAGAAGTTCTACCTTCTGATATTATGGTTTTAGCCATTTTCAGCCTCCCTCTTTTTGTCAATCAATTTAGAAAAAAAGTTAATAATTAATCTTTCTGAGGTTTGTAATAGAATACTTACTAACCAATATAAACATAAACCAAGAGGAGCTATAAGTGCAATAGAAATTGAAAGTATTGGCATCATATAATTCATTGACTTTGTCATTTGACCCATCTCAGCTTGCATATCTTCCATTGATTCTGGCTCTTCTTCCTGAGATTCAACTTCTTCTTTTATTAATGCTTTATCCTCTTTTTTAGCTTTCTTTAACTCTTTTTCGAATTCTTTCTTCTTTTCTCTTTCTTCTTTCTTCTTTCTCTTTTCTTCAGCAAGTTTTGCTTCTCTTTCTTCTTGTTTTTTCTTCATTTCCGGTGTAGTTGTCATTTTAGTCACCATATGAATATTTAAGAAAGTAAACAATACATATAATATAGGAATGATGAATATCTTTGGATCATTTAAGTTTTGTGTTGGAACTTTACTTAAATCAAGTCCTAAGAAATCCATATTTATATATACATCTTGATCATCTTTACCAAATAAATCAATTATTTTAATTTCTTGATAATTTGATTTTTGTTCTGCTGTAATTTGTGAAGCATAATCTTCTATTTTTGAAGAATCAACTTTCTTCATATATGTCAAAGGTCTGCTTACTAAGTAGAATATTGAGATAAATAGTATAAATTGTACTATTGTAACTAAACATCCTCCTAAAGGATTAAAGTGTTCCCTCTTATATAATTCCATAGTAGCTTTATTTAACTGTTCTGGATCATTAGCATATTTTACTCTAAGTTTATTAGCTTCATCCTGTACCCTTGCTGATTTTTTTGTTGATTTTTGCTGACTAATGGTAATTGGTAATAATACTAATCTAATTAATACTGAAAAAAGTATAATTGCTAAACCATAATTTTGAACAAAATTATAGATAAAGTTTAATACATAACCAAGCCACCCAGCAATCGTGTTCATCATAATTAAATGCTATCCTTTCATTATTTTAAAGGATCATATCCCCCATAAGAAAAAGGATTACATTTTAAAATCCTTTTAAATCCTATTAAGGATCCTTTAAAAAATCCATATTTTTTAATTGCTTGTTTAGTATATTCAGAACAACTAGGATTATATTTACAATTATGACCAAGTAATGGTGAGATTCTTTTTTGATAAAAATTAATAAAAATAATAGATAATTTTTTCACTCAATCTCCCCTATTTATTGATTTTGGTCTTTTTTTGCTTTATTTTCAATGTATCTAAAAGTATTAAGAATATCTTTATAAATAATCTTATAAGATAATTCACTTAAATCTGAATTTTTATTCCAAATAAAAACAAAGTCATAACCAAGACCTTCAATATTATAATTGTATTCTTCGTTAATCTTTTGATAGCAATTTCTAATAACTCTCTTCACCCTATTTCTTTTAACAGCTTTAGCAAGTTTTGTAGAAACTCCTATCCCAAGACGATTATGTCCTAATTTGTTCTTTCTATAATGTGTTATTACTTGACTACCTAACGAATAGTGTCCTTTATCAAAAACATTTTTAAATTCATAATTTAATTTTAAAGTCTTTATTCTCTTCATTTAATACCTTAAAAAAGGTCTACTAATTTATTTTTTAAGTAGACCCTATTCTTAAGCACTAAGTTTCTTTCTTCCCTTAGCACGTCTAGCTTTTATAACATTTTGTCCACTTCTTGTAGACATTCTTTTTCTAAAACCATGTTCTTTTTGTGCTTGTCTTTTTTTAGGTTGATATGTTCTTTTCAAAATTCTGCACCTCCACTCTATTTAATTTTTAATCAATCGTAGTTAAAATTATATAATATTTAAGCCAATTATGTCAATAACTTTAAAGTAAAAAATAGTTTAATTTTTGTCTTATGTAACTTGACTTTGGGCACACATCTTGTTAATATAAAGGGGAATAAATGGATACTAAAGAAGATGTTATTTTAATAGATTTATTTAATAAAAAAATTATTTTTTTATTCTATTAAATAACTCTTTTATTTTATTCTTTATTAAATAATATATTTTTTAAAGAAAGGGGGAAAGCGTGGCAACTCAAGAAGATAAAGAACTTTTAATTAAAGTAAAAGATACTCTTAAGTCAGAAGTTTCTCCAATTACATATAGTACTTGGATTTCATCACTAGAAATTCAAAGTATTACTAATGACAATATTGTATTAATAGCTTCAAACCCTTTTCAAAAAGATACAGTTACTTCAAAGTATCTAGACTTAATAAAAAATACTTTTGATTTTATTACTAATATAGATAGAACAATTACAATTAAATTAGAAAATGAAATTACAGAATCATCTAATAAAACAGAAGGAAATAATGTAAAACTAAATATTAATAATGGATTAAATCCAAGATATACATTTGAAAACTTTGTTGTTGGTAATAACAATAATTTTGCTCAAGCAGCAGCGATGGGAGTAGCAGAAAATCCCGGATCAAAATATAATCCACTTGTATTTTATTCAGGAAGTGGGCTAGGGAAGACCCATTTAATGCATGCTATAGGAAATCAAATACTTCAAGATAATCCAGATATGAGCGTATTATATGTAACCTCAGAACAATTTACTAATCAATTAATTAATGCACTTAAAGATCAAACTACTGAGAATTTTAGAAATAAATATAGAAATATAGATGTACTTTTAATAGATGACATTCAATTTATTGCTAATAAAAAGAGTACTCAAGAAGAGTTTTTCCATACATTTAATACATTACACGATAGCGGAAAACAAGTAGTTGTTAGTTCAGATAGACCGCCAAAAGAAATTGATCTATTAGATGATAGAATTAGAACAAGATTAGAGTGGGGAGTAACAGCAGATATTGAAAAGCCTGATTATGAAACAAGACTAGCCATTCTTAGACAAAAAGCACAAATAGAAAATATTATTGTAGATGATGATATATTAGAAGCTATAGCTACTAAAGTTGATACAAATATAAGAGAACTTGAAGGAATATTAACAAAACTTATAGCTAAAGCATCGCTTCAAAATAGTCAAATTACAATTGATATGGCAGAAAAAGCAATTAGTGAAGTAATTCAATCAAAAGATAAAGTAATTTCTTCACAATATATTCAAGAAGTTGTTGGAAAATATTTTAATATTGATCCACAAGATTTAATAGGGCAGAAGAGAAGTGCAAATATCACTTTTCCAAGACAAATTGCAATGTATTTATGTAGAAATGTTGCAAATTTAAGCCTTCCACAAATCGGTAAAGACTTTGGAAATAGGGACCATTCAACTGTTATGCATTCAGTTTCTAAAATAGAAAAAGAAATTGAAACAGTTAATAATACAAAACTTATTGTGGAAAGTGTGGAAAAAATATTACGAGATAAAAAATAATATATTTAATAATATTTTTATTATTTTTTATAAAAAATTTGTTTGCTAAAATTTTGTTTGATAAAAAACTCTGATTTAGATACTAGATATAAGGTTTTGGCAAAAAAATAATTATCCACATTTATATGTGCAAAACGTGTTTAAAAAATGTGTAAAAATATATTTCCACATAAAAAAATTAATTGAGTGGAAAAATATAAAAAATATCCACATATTTATCCACATAAAAATTAATTAAAATATTAATAAAAAAATTACTTTTCCACATTATCCACATGACTTACTACTACTACTACTAAAAATATTTATATTTAATATAAAAAGAAAAGGAAAAAATAAAATGAAAATTATTTTTGACAAAGAAAAAATGCTTAAGGCATTAAACTCTGTTACTAAAGCAACACCAGTAAGAACAACTATGCCTATATTAGAAGGAATATTAATTCAAACTAATGATTCATCTATTAAATTAACATGTTATGATCAAGAATTAGGAATTGAATATATAATAGATGATTGTACTGTTAATGAACAAGGTGCAATAGTAGTTAATGCTATGATGTTTAGTGAAATTATTAGAAGACTTCCTAATACAGATATAGAAGTAGAATTAAATGATAAAAATTTATTAGAAATAAAATGTGAAGGTTCATTATATAAATTAGCAACAATGAATCCTGATGAATTTCCAGAATTACCAGAAATAAGTGTTGAAAATTCTATTGAATTAGAACAAAATACATTAAAAGATATGATTAGAAAAACAATATTTGCTGTAAGAACAGAAGAGGATAGACCTATTTTTACAGGAAGTTTGTTTGAAGTAAAAGATAATAAATTAAATGTAGTTGCTGTTGATGGTTTTAGATTAGCATGGAAAATAAAAGATTTAGGAAAACCAGTTTCTGATTTTAGTGCAGTTATTCCTGGTAGAACTTTAACAGAATTAAATAAAATTATAGATGATAATTTTGATCCTATTAAAATAGGTGTATCAAAGAATCAAGCTTTATTTGAGATAGATAATTGTAAGATTGTTACTAGATTATTAAGTGGAGAATTCTTAAATTATAGTAGTGTTATTCCAGAAAAGTGGGATACAAGAATTAGAGTTGATAGAGCAAGTTTTGCAGATTGCTTTGAAAGAATATCTTTAATTAGTTCATCTAGTATAGAAAAAGAAAAGAAATATCCTGTTAAAGTTAACATAGAAGTAGGAAAAGTTACTATATCATGTACAAATCAAACAGGTGATGCAAAGGAAGAAATATATTGTACAACAGAAGGTAAAGATTTAGAAGCAGGATTTAATCCAAAATATTTCTTAGATGTTCTTAAAAATATAGAAGATGATGAAGTCTATGTTAATTTTGGAACTTCAATATCTCCATCTATTATAGAAAGTACAGAAGAAGATGGCGATTATAAATATATGATATTACCAATTAGATTAAAAAATGACTAATTAATAATATGAAAATATAATCATTTTTAATAATATAAATATTAAAAAAAAATATAAAATTTAATATAAAAAATAGGCAGATTTATTCTGTCTATTTTTTTATTAAAACAATTGCAATTATTCAATTTATAATATATTATTAGTATACTTGAATATATTGATTTATTGATATTTCAGGGTTTTAAGACATAAATTCTATATTTTGTAAATAAATATGGAAAAATATGTTTGTAATAATATTGAAATAAAAAATGAAGAGTTTTCCACATTTTGTTCGCAGTGTGTGGAAAATTTGGTGTTAGAATGTATATTAAAGAATTAAAAATAGAAAATTTTAGAAATTATAAAATAGAAAAAATAAATTTCATTCCTAAAATAAATATTTTTCATGGTGATAATGCCCAAGGTAAGACAAATATATTAGAAGCTATATTTTATGGGAGTTTGGGCCGCTCTTTTAGAACAAATAAAGATAAAGATTTGATTAAATTTGATGAAGATTTTTCAAATATTGATATTGATTATCATAAGAAAGATAGAGATGGAAAAATTAATATTAAAATTGCTAATAGAAAATTTATTACATTAAATGGAGTGAAAATAAAAAAACTAAGTGATTTAATTGGAAATATTAATGTAGTAATTTTTACTCCAGATGATATTAATATTTTAAAAGGTGGGCCAGAGAATAGAAGAAATTTTTTAGATGTAATGATTTCACAATTAAGACCACAATATGTTTATAACTTATCTAACTATAAGAAAACATTAGAGCAAAGAAATAAATATTTAAAACAAGAGAAAAAGTCTGAAGACATGTTAGAAATATGGGATCAAAAACTTGCAGAATTCGGATGTAATATTTACACATATAGAAGAGAATTTGTGGATAAGTTAATTTCTAAAGTAAAAGATATTCATAAAAATATAACTGGTGAAGATATTAGAATAGATTATTCTTCTGATTGTGAAAATAGGGAAGAGTATATAGCACATTTAAAAAAAAATAGACATATTGATTTTGCAAGAGAATATACTTCTTGTGGAATTCATAGAGATGATTTTAAAACTTATATAAATGATAAAGAAATTGATACTTTTGGATCGCAAGGACAAAATAGAACTGCAGTGTTATCTTTAAAGCTATCAGAGATAGAAGTAATTAATGATGAAATAGGGGAGTATCCAATTCTTTTATTAGATGATTTTATGTCAGAATTAGATCAAGGAAGAATAAAGAAGTTTTTAGGATCAGTTCAAGATATACAAGTTATCATTACATGTAATAATAAAATTGATATAGATAATAGTAAGCTTTTTGAGGTAAAAGAAGGTAAAATTGAGTAATCTATTGAAATATATAATTCAGAATTAAAACATTAATAAATAGAAAATAGATAAAGGTCTAAAAATAAAGATTTTTATCTATTTTTTTACCCTTTATATTACTTGACAAAATCTTCTAAATTGAATAAAATAGGTACGTAGAAAATTGCGAAAGGAAGTTTAAAATGGAACAAAAGTACGAACATGAATATAGTGCTAATCAGATACAAGTTCTAGAAGGTCTTGAAGCAGTTAGAAAAAGACCAGGTATGTACATCGGAAGTGTTTCTATTAGAGGTTTGCATCATTTAGTATATGAGATAGTTGACAACGCAGTTGATGAAGCTTTAGCTGGTTATTGTAATCATATTATTGTTAAGATTTTAACTGGAAACGTTATATCAGTAGAAGATAATGGTAGAGGTATTCCAGTAGATATACATCCTAAAACACATATTTCTGCAGCAGAAACAGTTTATACTATTTTACATGCTGGTGGAAAATTTGGTGGAGATAGTGGATATAAAGTATCTGGAGGTCTTCATGGTGTTGGTGCATCAGTAGTAAATGCACTATCTGAATGGACAAAAGTCACCATTGCAAAAGATGGTGGTTTATATGAAATGAAATTTGAAAGAGGAAAGACAGTAGAACCTCTTACAAGAATAGGAGATACTGACAAAACTGGTACTAAGGTAGAGTTTTTTGCAGATGGTACTATTTTTGAGACACTAAATTATGACTATTCTGTTTTGGCAGAAAGATTAAGAGAAACCGCTTTTTTAACAAAAGGTTTAGCAATCGATTTTATAGATGAAAGAAATCCAGAAGAGAAACAAGAAAATCATTATTTAGCAGAGGGTGGACTTAAATCTTTTGTTCAATTTTTAAATGAAAAAAGAGAAGTTATTAACAAAGAACCAATTTATATCGAAAGAAATGATTCAGGAGTTCCAATTGAAATAGCTATTCAATATACAACTTCTTATAATGAAAACATTCTTTCATTTGTTAATAATATTAATACTATTGAAGGTGGAACACACCTTGAAGGATTTAAAAGAGGATTAACTAAAACTTTTAATGATTATGCTAGATCTCATAATATATTAAAAGATAAAGATCCAAATTTAACAGGAGATGATACAAGAGAAGGTCTTACTGCAGTAATTTCTGTTAAAGTAAAAGATCCACAATTTGAAGGACAAACAAAAACAAAATTAGGAAATAGTGATGTAACAGGAATGGTTCAAGCAGCATTAATAGATGGATTAACTGCTTTCTTAGAAGAAAATCCTAGTGTTGCTAATACTATTTTAAAGAAGAGCGTTGATGCTTTCCATGCAAGAGAAGCAGCTAGAAAAGCTAGAGAATCAGCAAGAAAGAAGAGTTCTTTAGATGTTACAACACTTCCTGGAAAACTTGCAGATTGCTCAAGTAAAGATGCTGATCAATGTGAAGTATACATTGTAGAGGGAGATTCAGCTGGTGGATCTGCTAAACAAGGTAGAAACAGACGTTATCAAGCAATACTTCCTTTATGGGGAAAAATGCTTAATGTTGAAAAAGCTAGAGCTGATAAAATATATGATAATGATAAATTAAAACCTGTAATTCAAGCGGTAGGTGCTGGAATAGGTAAGGATTTTGATATTAGTAAAATTAGATATGGCAAAATTATTATAATGGCAGATGCCGATGTTGATGGTGCACATATTAGAACTTTACTATTAACATTTTTCTTTAGATATATGAGACCTCTAATTGAACAAGGACATGTATTCTTAGCTCAACCACCTTTATATAAGTTATCTAAAAAGGGAATGGCAGATGTTTATTGCTATACTGATGATCAATTAGATCAGGAGATGACTAGAATTGGAAGAGATAATGTTTCTATTCAAAGATATAAAGGTCTTGGAGAAATGAATCCAGAGCAATTATGGGAAACAACTATGGATCCTGATAATAGAATATTAGTAAAAGTTACAATGGAAGATGCACAAAAGGCTGATGAAATATTTAATATATTAATGGGAGATCAAGTTGAACCAAGAAGAGAATTCATAGAGAAAAATGCTAAAACAGTTAAAAATCTTGATGTTTAATTAATTACTTTAAATTAGGGCACAATTTTCAATTTATATTTTGAAATATAGGTGAAAATTTGCCCTTTTTTTATAGGAAGGAAGATATAAATGAATTTTGTACATATTGGAGATGTCCATTTTGATGTAGCTTTTTCAACAATTTCTTCACGTGCAAATTTTGGAGAAGAGAGAAGGCTTGAACAAAGAAAAGGATTTAAACAAGTAATTGATTTTGTAAAAGAACATAATGTGGAATACTTGTTTATAAGTGGAGATCTTTATGAGGCTGATAATATAAGAAAATCTACAATTGATTATATTAATAACCTTTTTAAAGAAATACCAAATACTAAAATATATATAGCTCCTGGAAACCATGATCCAAGAACAAAAAATTCATATTATGAAATATATAATTGGTCTGATAATGTAACAATTTTTGATTCTACAGTATTAAAGATAGAAGAAAAAGATGTTGATATATATGGATTTGGATTCGATAATTTTGAAATGAGAGATTTTCAGTTAAATGATATATTTGTTTCTAATAAATCTAAGAACAATATTTTAGTAACACATGGAGATTTATATAATAATACTAATTATAATCCTATAAGCACAGATGTAATAAAGGCTAAAGGCTTTGATTATTCCGCCATAGGACACATTCATAAGAGAGATGATTATTATCCAGGATCTCTTGTATCACTTGGCTTTGATGAGCCAGGAGAACATGGCTTTATATATGGCGAATTAAACAATAAAGAGTTGAAGAAAGAATTTATAAAAGTTGAACAAAAAGAATTTGTTACTGAAAATGTTGATGTTTCAGAAATGAAATCAAATGAAGAATTGATAGAGACACTTAATAATATTGATACTAATAATAACTTTTATGAAATATATTTAGTTGGAAATAGACATTTTGAAATAAATGTAAATTTAAAACTTGTTCAAAATAATATAATAAAAGTAAAAGACAAAACAAAGATAGAAGTTGTATTTGAAGAAAATGATAATACAATTAGAGGAATTTTTATTAAGCTTCTAAATGAGAAGTTACAATCAGGCGAGATTAATGAAGAAAAATATCAAAGGATAATGGAGCTTGGCTTAAATAGTTTAGAAAAATAAGGAGATTTAGTTTGAAATTAAATAAAATAAAAATAAATTCATATGGTAATCTTCAAAATAGAGAAATTGAATTAAATAAGTTAAACATTATTTATGGAGAAAATGAAGCTGGAAAGTCAACATTACAAAACTTTATCTTAAGTATGTTTTATGGAATGGATAAGAAAAAAGGCAAAGAAGCTTTTTCTGATGTTCAAAAATATACTCCTTGGAATGGAAGTGAAGATTTTTCAGGAAAGATTGCTTATGAGCTAGATAATAGTAGTAAATATGAAGTGTTTAGAAATTTTAATAAAAAAGATCCTGAAATTTATGATGAGCAAGGAATGGATATTACTAAAAGTTTTGTGATAGATAAAAAGGTAGGAAATACATTCTTTATGAATCAAGTAGGCCTTGATAGGGATATTTTAGAAAAGACAGTATTTATAAAGCAAAACAATTTAAAGATTGACTCAGGAGACCAAGATATATTAATTCAAAAAGTTTCTAACATAGTAGAATCTGGTGATGAAGAAATATCATTTAAGAAAGCTATTGATTCACTAAATAAAAGAAAATTAAATGAAGTTGGAACTGATAAATCACAAGATAGACCTATTAATGTTGCAGAAGAGAATATAAGAAAGTATGAAAAAGAACTTGAAGAAGTTAAAAGTGCACGTGATAGTAAAGAGGAAATAGAGTATTCACTTCAAAGAATAGAATCTGATATTAATAAAGAACTAAATAATACAAAAATATACAACAAGATAAAAGAAATTGTTGATAATGATAGACAAGAAGAAGAAAAGATTAAAGCTAAAGAAGAAGTCATAAAAGAAAATGATGATAAAATTTTAAGATTGAAAAATGATATTGAAAATCTTGATAAAAAGAAGAGCAACAAGCTTTATATTGTATTACTTATTGTTAGCATTTTGATAAGTGCTCTTGGAATATTTTTTATAAAAAGTAATTTTAAATACTTATTACTAATATTAATTCCAATTGTTCTAATTTTAGATATTATAAATAGAAATAAGAACAGTTCAAAACATTTAAATAGTGAACTTAAAGTATTAGAAGAAACTAATAATAAGTTAAAAACAGAAGCAGAAGAACAAAGAAAAAATTTACTTAAGCTTAATGAATTGAAGAAAGTAGATTTAATTAAAGCTAATGGCTCACAAATTGAAGACTTGTTTAGTTCAAATATTAACTTAGCTATTAGTAATAATACTAGAAAAATCAATGAATTGGAACTTGAAAAGCATAAAAGAGAACTAGATTATAAAGATATAGAACCAAAGATGGAAAGGCTATCACATCTTGAAGAGTTATTAAGTATAGAAGAAGAAAACTTAGAAATACTTAAAGAAAGACAAGAAGAATTCGATATAGCAAAAGAGTTATTAACTCAAAGTTATACAGAAATGAAGAAAAATATAACACCAAAGTTTAATGAAGAATTTAATTCATTAGTGAATATATTTACTAATGGAAAATATAGTAGGGTGGCTTTCAATGAAGGCATATTTGTAGAAGTTTCTAATGGTCAAATGGTTAGTATAGAGGGTCTAAGTTATGGAACAATCCAAGAAATATACTTAGCTCTTAGACTGGCAATGGTTAAAGAATTATCAAAAGAGAACATACCAATTATTTTAGATGAACCATTTGCTTATTTTGATGATAACAGAATTGCTAAAGTATTGGAGTCTCTTAATAAAATTGATAATCAAGTAATTATTTTTAGTTGTTCAAATAGGGAGAAAGAGATTATAGAAAAATTAGGTTTAGAGTACAACTATATTAAACTTTAGTTTTACTTTTTAATTGAATATTATTAACAATTATAGATTCAAATTGTAGAAAAGTGTCGAATAATAGTACACGCTTTTGCTTGACATATATGGGATAGAGGACTTATCATTTTTCTTAAGAAAGGAGAAAAATGAAGTTTGAACAAATCCATTCTGTTCAAGAATTTCTACAATTTGAATCTATTTTAGACTCTGGAATTATAAAAATGAAAGATTCCTCGTATACTTTAATAATGAAAGTTGAGCCAATTAATTATAATTTGAGGTCTGAATTAGAAAAAACAAGTATTTTAAATTCTTATAAACTTTTATTTCAAAATATTAATTTCAATATACAAATATTAATTCTATCAAAACAAGAAGATTTAGAAGAACATATTAATAAAGTTAAGTCATTAAATCTTTATCCTAATTTAACTGATAAATATGTGCATTTTTTGAATTCATTAGAGGAAGATACTAAATCTTCTTTGAAACGTTTTTTTATCGTCATTAAATCCACTAATAAAGACGAATTGGAGGAAAATTATTTCAAAACCAAGGAGACTCTTTTAAGATGTGGAAATATTGTATCTAAATTAACTAAGGAAAAAGTAAAAATAGTTTTAGAATCATATATGAAAGTGAAAAGGTGATAACATGGCTTCTTTTATACGAGGAATCTTTACTTTTAAAGATAAGATTAGTCCATCATATATCAGCTTTAAAAATCCAAGATTTTTAGAGATGGACGGTCTTTTATATTCAGGTTTCTTAATAGTTAATTACTTAAGAGAAAACAATGATCTTATATTTAATAATCTTATAGATAGCAATGAAGACATTATTTTATCTCTTTTTTATGAAAAGCAAGATACGATTAAGGTTATCAAAGATTTAACTTTTAATATAGGTAATACATCAGTGCATATTAAAGATAATAGTTCTTCTAGACAAGATAGTGAAATAGCTGCATTTTCTTATAATGATGCTAAATATATAAGGAAAGAAATGCAAATTAATAATGAAAAACTGTATTTTATCTATTCTTATGTAATGACATATGCCAAAGATAAGAAAGAACTTGACTATAAGTTAGATAGAATTGAAAGTATCTTATCTAGTTCAGGTATGATATGTAAAAAAGCTTTTTTTAGAAATGAGTATCTTTTTAAATCTTGTATGCCTTTAATGAATAATGAAAATTTAATTAAAGAATCTGCTAGAAGAAATATTTTAACTTCAGGAATTCCCGCCACATATCCTTTTATTTCATCTTCTATTCATGATGAAGATGGTATTCTTTTTGGAACTAATCTTACAAATAATTCCCTTGTTTTAGTTGATAAATATGATGATTGTAAATATAAAAACTCAAATATGTGTATTTTTGGAGCATCAGGAAGCGGAAAATCATTTTTTACAAAATTAATGATTTTAAGATATGCATTATTGGGTTTAAATCAATATATCATTGACCCAGAAAGAGAATATACTAATTTAGTGAGTAATCTAGGTGGAAGTATTATAAAGCTCGGTCCAAAATCTAATAATTATATTAATGTTTTCGATATTAGAAAAGAAAGTTTAGAAGAAGGTGAAACTGGATATCTTAGCAATAAAATTGGCAAACTTATAGGCTTTCTAAATCTTTTAATACCAACACTTTCAGAAGAAGACAAAGCTTATTTCGAAAACAAAATAATTGAGGTATATAAAAACAAGGGGATATCGTTTGATGATAACTCTCTTTTTAATAGCGATAATTCATTCAAGAATCCATTACAGATGCCAAATTTTTCTGACTTATATAAAATCATTAGTACTAAATTTAAGAGCCTAATATTTCCATTTGTGAAGGGATCACTTAAATTTTTTAATGAATATACTAACGTTTCTTTAGATAATAAGCTAGTTTTGGGAGATGTTTATGAATTAGGAGAAGATAATCTTAAATTTGGAATGTACATTTTTGCTGATTTTTTTTGGGACATAATTAAACAAGATAGAAATATAAGAAAAAGCATATATTTTGATGAAATATGGCGATTGATAGGAGTAACCTCAAATAAAAATGTTGCATCATTTGTATATAAAATTTTTAAGACTATTAGAAAATATGGTGGAAGTAGTATAGCTATTACACAAGATATTTCTGATTTATTTAGCTTAGATGAGGGCAATTTTGGTAAAAGTATAATAAATAATTCTGAATTTAAACTTTTCTTTAACTTGGAAGAGGAAAACATAAGAGTTTTAAGCAATGTGACAGACTTGAGTGAAAAAGAAAAAATAGAAATTAAAGGGTTAAGAAGAGGAGAATGTCTAATGTTTATAGGAAAAGATCATGTAATAGTAAAAATTGAAGTAGGAGATTTTGAAAAAGAATTAATTATAGAAAAAGGTGATAGGTAATGAATGTTCTAACAGCTGTAGGAAATACAATACTAGCAAATCAATTAAATGCTAGGGGATTTGATATTTGTGCTTATGATATCCAATATAAAGAAGGTATTCTAGAGTATATGGATATTAATAAGGCTATTGATTACTTAGTTATAGATTATAATCTTCCAGGTGAAATTGATATAAAGGAGATAGTGAATATTATTGTAAAAGAAATTCCATTGATTAAGATAATAATTACAAATTTCGATGATGGGGAAAAGATTGAAGGAGTTTATCAATTCTTTAATCATAGCAATACAGATGAGGTTGTTAAATTTATATTGATGGATAGCAATATTAAATTTCAAGAAAATAGATCATTTAAAGGAAAGATTGTAACAATATTAGGAGCTAGTGGCGTTGGAAAAAGTGTTTTTTCAATAAATTTAGCTAATGTTTTAAATTGTAATAAGAAATTAATTGTTGATTTTGATGTTTTAAACAATAGTCTACATTATTTATTAGGAGTTAAAGATTATACTGATAAAGTCCAAAGAAATATTAAAAAGAACATATTAGAAAAAGCAATAAAACCAGCAAGTATTCAAGAACAAGATCAAGAATATACAATTGAAACTAATCCAATGGTATTTAAGACAAAGTTTAATGTTGATTTGATATCAGGGGTAAATTTGATTTTTGATACAAAAAGTCAATTTAATCCTTTAGATGTAAGGAAAGTATTACTTAAGCTTAAAAGTGTTTATGAATTAATAATTATTGATACTTCTTCACAATGCTTTATGGAGTACAATAAAGAGATTATGAAAATATCTGATGAATTATTGTTTCTTTCTGGAGCTAGCCTTTATGAAGTACAAAAGGCACAAATTTTATTAAAGAAGTACACAGAAGAATACAAAATTAGTAAAGACAAGTTTTATATAGTTTTTAACAAATGTACTAAAAATTCTATTGATGAGAGTATTTTAAGAGAACTATTTAGAGAATATAAAGTTCTAGGAAAGATAAAACTACGAGAATATTATGATTATATAATTAATAACAACAAAAGTAGACAAAGGAAGATACAAAAAGAGATGAAGAAAATAGAGAAAAGAGGTGGTTTTGGTGGAAAAAGTATTAGAGAACACACTAAATCAAAATATGGATATAGGAAATCAAGATTTGGAGGTAGCACAAAATTCATTTCTAAAATCGACATTGGGAATGGTAATTAATACAGCAGTTGATTTAGGAATTAGAGCTGCTTTGCCTAATATAATTGAGGATCAAGTTATAACCATTAAAGATGCAATTTTAAATAGTGGCTTTGAGTCTGGAATTAATCAAGCAATTAATTCAGCAATAGATTTAGGGAAAAGTGCTATTGGAATAATTACAGGGAATTTTGAAAATGTTACTCAAGCAAGAAATGCTATAAAAAATGGAGGAATTATAGACAGTGTCTCAACTTTATTAGATACAGCTATAAATAAAGCTAAAGATAATGAGTTAATACCTGTTGAAGCGGCTAAAATAGTTAGAAGAAGTAAGAATTCTATTTTAGATGCAATTAATTCTAATATAGAAAGTGAATTTATGGGTCAAATGGAATCTATAGAGAAGATAAATAATTATGAAGATAACTGGAAAAATTTTTATAATGAAAAGAATTTTGAAGGAATGGAAAAAGAATATTTAAAAATTAAAAATGAATTGAAAAAAGTGTTACCAATTGAATCAACTTTGAAGAGTGCAAGGACCCTTGAAACCCTTCATTTATTAATGAAAAACAAAGAAGAAAAATTTACTCTTTCCGATGAAGAATTTGAACTTGCAAATCAACTCGTATCATAGATAAAATAAGCGTTGTACTTGATTTTTTAGTATCTTTATAATATAATATGTAAGGTAAAAATACAAAGGGAAAGGATAGAAAAAACATGAGTAACATAACACCAAAAGAAGGCAATGGTGAAGATGAAAATGGAAATTTCAAAGATGGAACTATAATTGATAGAGAAATCGTTGATGAAATGAAAACAGCATATATTGACTATGCAATGAGCGTTATAGTTCAAAGAGCTTTGCCTGATGTAAGAGATGGTTTAAAACCTGTTCATAGAAGAATCCTTTATACAATGTATGAAGATGGTTTAACACATGATAAACCATATAGAAAATCAGCTACAACTGTCGGAGACGTTTTAGGTAGATATCATCCACATGGAGATAGTTCTGTTTATGATGCGATGGTAAGACTTGCACAAGATTTTACTCAAAGATATGTATTAATTGATGGTCATGGAAACTTTGGATCTATAGATGGTGATCCTGCTGCTGCTTATCGTTATACTGAAGCTAGAATGACAAAGATAGCAGAAACTATTCTAGAAGACATAGATAAAAACACAGTTGACTTTATGCCTAACTTTGATGGTATTAGACAAGAACCAACAGTTCTTCCATCAAAGATACCAACTCTTTTAGTTAATGGATCATCTGGTATTGCTGTTGGAATGGCTACAAATATTCCAACTCATAACTTAACAGAGATTCTTAATGCTGTTATTAAACTTGTTGAAGAAGATGCTGTTTCAGATGAACAATTATTGCAAATTGTTAAAGGACCAGATTTCCCAACTGGAGCAACAATATTAGGAAGAGATGGAATTAAAGATGCTTATCTAACTGGTCGTGGAAAAATAATGATGAGAGCTGAAGCAGAGATTGAAGAAATGTCTGGAAACAAGCAAAGAATCGTTGTTCATTCACTTCCATATCAAGTTAATAAAGCAAATTTAATAGTTGATATTAATCAATTAGCAAGAGACAAGAAAGTTGATGGTATTGCTGAAGTTAGAGATGAATCTGATAGAGAAGAAAAAGTTAGAATTGTTATTGAACTTAAGAGAGATGCAAATGCACAAGTTGTTTTAAACAAATTATATAAATATACTCAAATGCAATACTCTTTTGGAGTAATTCAACTTGCTTTAGTTGATGGCGTTCCAAAGATATTAACATTAAGACAATGCTTAGAATACTTCATTGAACACAGAAAAGAAGTTATATTAAGAAGAACTCAATTTGATTTAGATAAAGCTTTAGCTCGTGCACATATCTTAGAGGGATTAAGAATTGCTATTGATAATATTGATGAAGTTATTAGAATTATTAGAAATTCTTATGATGATCCTAAAGAACAATTAATGGCTAGATTTGGCTTAGATGAAATTCAAGCTCAAGCTATTCTAGATATGAGATTAAGAACTCTTTCTGGATTACAAAGAGAGAAAATAGAAGAAGAATATAAGCAATTAATGGAATTAATTGAACATCTAAGAGAAATTCTTGGAAGCGAGAGATTAGTATTTAATATTATTAAAGAAGAATCCCTTGATATGATTGAAAAATATGGAGATGAGAGAAAAACAAAGATTATTGCTGCTGAAGATGAATTTAATGAAGAAGATTTAGTAGCTGATCAAGATGTTATTATTACTCTTTCTCATTTTGGATATATTAAGAGAGTTCCACTAGATACTTATAAGAGTCAAAAACGTGGAGGAAAGGGTATAACTGCTGCTACAACAAGGGAAGAAGACTTTATTAAGCAAATATATACTTGTTCAACACATGATAATCTATTATTCTTTACTAACAAAGGTAAATTATATAAATTAAGAGGATTTGAAATTCCTGAAGCAGGAAGAACAGCTAAAGGTACTGCAATAGTTAATCTATTATCTTTAGATGCTGGCGAAAAAGTAAATGCTATTATCCCTCTTAAAAGTTTTGAGGATGCTCCATATTTGATTATGAGCACAAAACAAGGAATGATTAAGAAAACACCTCTTAAAGAATATGATTCTGGAAAGAAAACAGGATTAATTGCAATTACTTTAAAAGATGATGATGAAGTTACAGATGTAAGATTAACTGAGGGAAAGAACAATGTTGTTATGGCTACTAAAAATGGTATAGCAATAAAATTCTCAGAAGAAGATGTAAGACCTGTAGGAAGAACAGCACAAGGTGTAAAAGGAATTAATCTTGATGATGATGACTTTGTTATTGGAATGGAGACAATAGAAGAGGGAACTCCAAAAACATTACTTGCTATAACTGAAAATGGTTTTGGTAAGAGAACAGATCTTAATGAGTATAGAGTTCAATCAAGAGCTGGAAGAGGAGTTATAACTTATAAAGTTACTCCAAAGACTGGAGATATAATTGGTGTAAGAATTACTGATGAAAATGATGATGTAATGATTATCACTGATACAGGAACAATTATAAGACTTAAGGTTAAAGATATTAATGTTCTTGGAAGAAACACTCAAGGTGTTACATTAATGAAGACATCTAATGGTAAAGTTGTTTCTATAGAAACTATCGTTGATGAAGATAAAGTAGAAGAACTATAAATAAAAATCTTATAGAAAGGTAACTTATTATGAATTGTCCTAAATGTAAAAGTGAAAATGTAAGTATTTCAACAGTAACTGAAAATAAGAAAGTTGGATGTGAAACAATAATTTTATATATATTACTTGCAATAACAATTTTAGGATGGCTAGTTTTGATACCTATTCTTTTAAGAAAAAAGACTGAAACTAAAACCTATGCTGTATGTCAAAATTGTGGACATAGATGGGAAATTAAACACTAATAATATATTTTATTATATATAGAAAAAAAGTTGGCTATTCGCCAACTTTTTTCTTTATTCTTATATCTTCACCATAAAATAAGCATATATTATAATTTCCTATCAATCTAGAGCAAATTCTTTCTTCATATATTTCATAAAGGTTTTGCATCAAGAGATTAGAAGAAATAATAGTTTTTGTAATATGATTATCTTGATTTAATAGCCTTTGATTAATAATTGTAAATAATTCATCTATCTTCATCTTATTAGGAGTTTCTGTTCCTAAATCATCAATTATCAGTAAATCTACTGTATTTATAGTATTAATAAAATCAGAATCGTATTTACCAAATTTAGTATTAATGACTGATTCTAACATTTGTGAAGCTGTTTGATATAATACTGTCTTTCCTTTTTGTATTAGCTCATTTGCTATACAACTTGAAAGAAAAGTTTTACCTAGTCCAGGACTTCCACAAAACAATAAATTGTTTTCATTTGGATCATCAAAGTTTTCAACAAAGTGATTGCATATTTCAATGATCTTTTTCATATTGTCTCTAGGACTTAAAGGTTGATCATACTTTTCTTGATCTACTTTTGTAGAATAATAATTAAGTTTAAAATTTTTAAAGTTTTGATTCTTCAAATCATATATATTTGAGGCATTGTATTGTATGTTATACAATCTTTGTTTAATACAAGAACAAAACTCAGTATCATTTCCTTTTTTAACAAAGCCTGTATCATTACATTTTTTACACTCGTAACTTGGTTCGAAATCACTACGTGATACATTGTGCTTATTTAGTAATTCTGTCTTTTTGGCTTTAAGCTCATTTAAAGTTTTCTTCAAATCGGTTACTTTAGATTTGTTTGGTTCGGTTAATATAGATTGAATAGTCTTAATAGAGTAAGTAGAAATATCATTATCTATTTTCTCTAAGTCAGGATATTTTTTATAAATATCAAGCTTACGCTGATTAGCATCAAATATAGCTTTATTGCGTTTTTCGTTATATTCAGCTAGTAGCTTTCTAAGACTTGCTGTATCCATATTTTAACCTCCTTTTAAACATTTGAATAAAAATTATTTAGATTGTCATATTGTCTAGATTTGAAATTAGCTTTAGGAATTGCTTTTGTAGGAATAGATTTTGTTTGAGTAGTAGCAAACTTTTTAGCCTCATCATATTGAGTGATTTGATTAACTGTTTTTAAATCGTGTTCATTCCAATCTGAAATAATTTTATCTATATACTGAAAATTTACAGCACCTTTAATAGAGGCTTTCTTTAGAGCAAGATCTATTACATCCATATCATAATTGTAAGAAACATACCATTTTTGAATATATGCATCTTCATATTCAGTAAGATTATGGTTAAGTCTTAGCTTTTTAGTAATTTGTTTTTTCAAAGAATATATCTTTTCTTGCTTTTGAGAATAATTATCAAGATCTGCAAATGTTTGAATATTTGCTCCATTCCATGCTTGAGCAACTGTTTCTACATAAGATCTATGTAATGCTGATTTATCATAGCAATAGCTAAACAAAGCTATCATTACTTCTTCATCAAAGCCATATTTATTAAACCATAAGTCAATATCACCATACCAAGATGGAGACATAACTCCTTGGAAAAAGTCATTATTAATTGTTTCTATAGCCTTTGCTCTTTTTTCATTTTTTTGAACTTTTGCAATATCTTCAGGAGATAGAGAAACCTTTGGTTTATATACTTTGTTAAGCTCAATTTCTTGAATACTTCTCAAAATATATCCTTGATTCTTTTTCAACAAAAGTTCATTATCTTCCCAATATTTTAAAGCGTCTTGTATGGTTTTTAGAGGAAGTTCAAGCTTTTTAGAAAGATCATTTATTTTTATGTCCTTATTATATCTAGATATGAAATAGACATAAATATAGACCTTAACATAATCTCCAGGCGCAGCCGAAAGGTATTCAGTAAAGAATATATCTGGGATTGCGGTCTCAGAGAATATGATTGATTTGTCGTTTTGCTCAATCTTCATTCTTGAATTTATACCTCCAAAAATTTTTCTCATTATATCACCCTTAGGCCCAAAAAACAACATAGAAAAATCTGGTAAATTATTTATAAATATACACTTTTGGGGTTATCAAGTATTTAAAAAAATAAATAAAGACGAACAGAAAACTTTCACTATAAAAACCAAAAACACTAATTAAAAACAAAGGCAAATAGAGTACTATTAAGATTATAGACTTAGTTAATAACGTAAATGGAAGAAGCTTAAGTACAAAAATCAATATTACAATAAATGCTATATTGAATATTGCAGTAGGATAGTCAATTATTCCGAAAAGTTTTGACTTGAAATTGTAGTTATGTGGAATAATATAAATAATTATCACCTCTTAAAAGAATTTATTAATCCAGACATGTTATTAGAAACCTCAAGATTTAGGCCACCAAAAATTTCTCTAACATAATGATTAATTTTAGTTAAAGCATAAATTGATGCTACAGAAAGAAAATTATTTGAATCATCAGTAATAAAACAAATTACTAATATTAAAGGAATGAAACATTGTAGAACTATTAAAGAAAAGAAACATTTAGACCAATTTTTAAAAATCCACGATGTGGAATTATTTATAAGGCATAGAAAAGCCAAAGGAGAACACATTATAAAAAATTGAACTAAAATGTATCTAACTGAATAAGAAAGCATTAAACCAAAAAGTCCAGTTGTAGTAATACTTTGAACAATACCTTGAATTGAAAATAGATCAAAAGAGATTTCTTCTAAAGAAGCATTGTTATTAATATTACGAATTAAACTTGTAAAACAAACATCCTCATTAGAAATATTGGAACAGATTTCTTTAATAGATGAAGAAACTAAATAGTTTAAATTCAGTATTTGTTCACAAATAAAGTAAGAAAAGTGGATAACTAGAACAAAGAAAAACATCTTAAATAAAAATTGGTATGGCTTTTCAATTTGAACTTCATTGAAATTGGCATAATATAGTTTAAAAACATAGTATAGTGTAAATCCTATTAGAAAGCTATCGGCTAAATATATTAAACCATGAGAGCCTAAGATGTTTTGAAAGAAAGAATTTGAAACTAAATCTTTATTGATAAAAACTATATTATCTAAATCAGTATATATTTTTGTATCAATTGAAGATAAAAGGTTTGAAAAAATAGTGTTTATAGTGTTGATAATTAAATTAACCACTTCGTCTTGATTTACTTGTGTATTCAAAATACCTCCTTTAAGAAACTATTGACTCAATTGCTGATAAAATTAAATCTATCATTAGTAATAAGGCATAAGAAATTAAAGTACCACGTATTATCTTTTTTGACATTCTAATTCTTTCTTCATCGCCAAAACTAAACTTTTTCATGAATAAACCAACGCCTACAGCTACTGCAGCCGCAGGAGTAGCTAGTTTCATAAACCAACTTTCAATGTCTTCGAAAGCTTTTTGCAATTTATTTACAAACTTTGGAGTTGAAGCAAGAGAATAACTATTAGAAGTCGATATCAAGATAATAACTAGGAATAAAATAACAAGAAGGAAAAATAAAAATTTTTGCTTTTTCAAAAATCAACCTCCTTTCACTTAAAATAAGGGATCATAGAAAGCTTCTGCGGTTTCATTATTTTTGAACCATCCGAAAGGAATCCTACGCAGGAGAAAGTTTCTAGATTTTGAGTAAAAAAGTTATAATCATAAATAAATTCAAATTGAGAATAAGAGTTAATACTTTCAGATAAGTTACTATCTATAGATACAAAACTTTTGGTAAAGAAATTATAGTCGCTATGCTTAGCATTTTCACTATAAGTAGTTGAAGTTTTTGTCTTTTCTTCTTTACCTATTTGCTTTTGTATATCTTCAATAGTAAAAATATCATCACATCTAAACCATAATTTATTTACTAAATTTTGAACGATTACTTTAACTGCATTTTGATTGTTCAACGTATTGAGTAAAGAAGTATAACTTTGAGTGGCTACTATATTAATACATTTTGATTCTCTACTTTGAGCATAGAATTCAGCATCATTGCTAGTTACATATTCTTGATACTCATCAGAAATAAAGCACATTGGTCTAATAATATCTTTTTTGTCAGACAATTGTTTTAGCACATCTGTTTGAAAGTCAAGCTTTAAGTATGCAGCAATTATTTTTGACACATTTCTATATTTAGCTATATTCATATTTAGAACTACAATTTTACCGTCTTTGATTACTTCATCAAAACCATAGAAGTTTTCATCTTCTTTAGCTGGACAAAATGTTTGTCTAACTTCATAATCTGAAATAAAAGGATTTGTTATTCTAGTAATATCAGATTTAAGAATATTAAAAGTTCTTGAATCTAATGAATAATAGTTGTTTTTTAAATAAGAAATAGCATTAGAAATGTTGTATATTTCAGATTTAGAAAAAGAATTTAAAATAAAAGCATCTCTTATTTCCTTGAGTTTGGAAGAAAAGTAATCTTGATCAATAATAATCTTGTGAAGTTCAATAAAATTAACAAAATTTTTGTTATAGGCTCTTATAATTGTTATTGAACTTTCAATAACCTGTTCTGCAACATCAAGCCAGTAGGATTCACTATTATTAGGAGAAAATAAAAGTAAAATAGACTTTAATCTATTAGCTATAATTGAACTACTTAAAAAGGGTTTATCCAAAGGGTTATACTTATATTTTCCATTAAGTTCTATAACAATTAAATCATTTGCTCTAAAACAATCATTAGTAAAATTAATAACTTGAGAATAATAGTTTCCTTTAACATCTAGAATTAGAAAGCCAGGTTTTTGTTTCATAGACAGTAATTGCCTGGTAAAAGGATACATAGCAGAACTTGTCTTACCACAACCAATAGAACCAGTAATTAGAATATTTTGATATAAGCTTTTCTCCGGAATATATACTTTTTCACCTGATAAGGATTTTCCTACAAACAAAGAAAAGCTATTATTGTCTGCTTGAGATTCTTCATTCGAGGAGACTTTAAAAAAAGAATATATTTTTTTGAAAAGGATAAAAGATACAAAAAAAAGAAAGAATTAAGAAGCTTATTTTTATTTTAAAAAATAGTTCTGGATTTTGTAAAAATAGATTAAAAATTTTTATGTTAGAGTTAAGATTATAAGATGAATTAAAAATTGGCCTAAATAACAAGTAATATAAAAAAGTTATTAAAATAGCAAAAATAGAAGAAATAACATTAATCATGTTTAGCATCACTAGAATTCTTGAGTCTTAATTTTAACTTAGCACCTTGCATATTAGGAGACACTAAAACCTGAAAAAATGAATAGACATATACTATGCTAAACACAAGGTTAGCTAAGAATACAAGAAAGAAAAAATTAACTAATGTCATATGTATCACATCCTTAATTTGAATTTGTGAAATTGATTATATAGGCTCGATGTAAAAGAGTCTATACTTATCGATACAAATGTGGTATAATTCGTGTGACAAAATTCGACAAAGGGGAGAGAAGAAATGGCAAAATTTAATAAAGACATGACCATTAATGAAATATTAGAACAAGATCCAGACAAGATAGATGTTTTATTAGCAACAGGAATGCATTGCATAGGCTGCTGGGCAGCTACTGACGAAACACTTGAAGAAGCTTGCCAAGTGCATGGAATAGATGTAGAAGATGTTCTAGAAGAACTTAATAAAGATAATAAAAAAGAAGAAAAGAAAGATTAAAAAAGACTTGCAAGAATTACTTGCAAGTCTCTTTTTTTATATATACCATCCACCATTAATTTGAATTACTTGACCTGTAATATAATTATTCTTATCAATAGCAAGGACTAAGTTTGCTACATCTTTAGGTGAACCAATTTTTTCTAAAGGAATTTCGTTTTTTATACTAACTAAATCATCATCTGATAAGTCTTTATTCATATCAGTATTAATAATTCCAGGAGCGATACTATTAACTCTAATATTTGATGGTCCTAATTCTTTTGCTAAGGACTTAGTTAGACCATCAATTGCAGCCTTAGTCATAGAATATGGAACTTCACATGAAGCACCAGTGATGCCCCAAATAGATGAGATATTTATGATGTGACCAGACTTTTGACTAATCATTGGTTTAGCAACAGCGCGAGACATGAAAAAAGCAGAATATAAATTATTTTTTACAATATAATCAAATTCATCATCAGTATAATCGGTGAAAGGCTTAATTTCATCTACACCTGCATTATTTACTAATAAATCTATATGTCCATATTTACCTATTGCATGATCAACAACTTTTAAACAATTATTGTTAACGGAAACATCTGCTTGGAATAAGTCAACATTTTCATTAAAATCTTCTTTTTTTGGTACAGTATGCCTATAATCTAAAATTACTATATAACCATTTTTAGATAATAATTGAACTATAGCTTTTCCAATACCCTTGGCGCCGCCAGTAACAATGGCAATTTTTTTATCTGATTTTTCCATAAAAAATACCTCCTTGGCTAGTGGCATTATATCATAACTATAAAAAAAGCAAAATAAAAAAGTCTATAAACAGTAGACAAACTATAGTTTAAAGACTTTTATGGAGCCACTTACTCGATTCGAACGGGTGACCTACTGATTACAGGTCAGTTGCTCTACCAACTGAGCTAAAGTGGCATATGATGGTGACCCCGACGGGAATTGAACCCATGTCTCCGCCGTGAAAGGGCGATGTCTTAACCTCTTGACCACGGGGCCATATTTTCTTAAAAAAGAAAATGGTGAGCCATCGGGGAATCGAACCCCGGACAACTTGATTAAAAGTCAAGTGCTCTACCAACTGAGCTAATGACTCATATGGTTTTGTTGTTGTGTCAACATGAAATATTTTACAACAGATAATTCATTTTGTCAACCAAATTCAAGAAAAAAATAAACTAAAAGTACCGCTTAAGAACGGTACTTTATCTTTTTTATTAAAAAAGACGAATATTTCTATTAGAAACTTGAATCTTTTTCTGAATCATAACCAAATCCAAGAACTCTTGGTAAGAATTTAGCTGTACGCTTAATATTCATTATGACTTTTCTAAAGAACTTTTGTACACCGCTTACAGGTTTTTCAAATACCATATCTTGTTGATCTATTACCATTAAAGCGAAAGGTCTAGGACTTATTTGGAATGAGTAGTTTTGCTTATTATTGTTGTCCCAATTTCCTTGATCATCTCTAAAAGCTAAATCAAGTGACTCAGCATCTGCTGGAATTGTAATTTCGGTTTGAAAACCTAAAGAAGTTCTCTTCATAGGCAAATCGATTTTTTGAGTCCAATCATTACCAAAAGTAAAGTGTAAGTAAGCTGTTTGGCAATCTCTTTGATATAACTCACCAGTATATGAAATTTTAACCGTTTCATCGCGTATTAACTTGTCTGTGTTAAAGAAAACGTTTCTTACTAATTCCATTGCTAACTCCTATAAACTAATATACAAATTGATTATACAATAATTCTTAGTCAAGTCCAACAAAAATGCACTATTGTAAACTAAATGTAAAATTTTAGTAGTTAACTACTTTATAGTTTCAATATGAATATCTCTTAGTAAGCCTCTTTTTACAATACTTGGAGCTCCCATCATAACATCTTCAGCCTTACTGTTTAGAGGAAAGGCTATTACATCACGGATGTTATCTGTTCCAGCTAAAAGCATAATCATACGATCAATACCAGGAGCAATACCTGCGTGTGGGGGAGCACCAAACTGAAATGCTTCATATAATGCTCCAAATTTTGTTTTTACTTCTTCCTCAGTGTAACCTGCTATTTCAAAAGCTTTTAGCATTATATCGATAGAATGGTTTCTAACTGCACCTGAAGAAAGTTCTATACCATTGCAAACTAAATCATATTGATAAGCAAGTACTTCAAGAGGATCCTCCTTTTTTAAGGCTTCAAGTCCTCCTTGAGGCATAGAAAATGGGTTGTGACCAAATTGAATCTTATCATGTTCATCTTTTTCAAACATTGGAAAATCAACAATCCAACAAAATTCAAAGCGGTCTTGATCAATTAATCCTAATCTTTTTCCAAGTTCTTGCCTTATAGCTCCAGCTAATTTATCTACAACTTTTGGAACTTCAGCTATAAAGAATAGGCAATCTCCAACTTTTGAAGATGTTCTTCGTAACATCTCATCCTTTGCAGCATCAGGAATAAATTTTGCAATTGGTCCTTGGAGAGAACCATCTTCCATTATTCTTAGCCATGCCAAACCTTTAGCTTTTAAATCATCTATAGCGAAGCTTGTCATTCCTTCGAAAAAGCTTCTTGGTTGATCTGCTACATCATGAGTAGAGATAATTCTAACTTGCATATCTTTGAAAGCTTTTAAATCAACTTTTTCAAAAACATCAGTAACATCTACAATTTCAAGAGGGTTTCTTAAATCTGGTTTGTCAGAACCATATTTAAGCATCGCGTCTTTATATTTTATTTTTCTAAATGGAGGCTTAGAAATTTGTTTTGTAGAAAACTTTTTAAAAGTCTTATAAATAACTGGCTCAACTACACTAAATATAGTATCTTGCGTTGCATAGCTCATTTCTAAGTCTAATTGATAAAACTCGCCAGGAGCTCTATCTGCTCTTGCATCTTCATCTCTAAAACAAGGAGCTATTTGAAAGTATTTATCTATTCCCGCTATCATTAATAATTGTTTAAATTGTTGTGGTGCTTGTGGAAGAGCATAAAACTTTCCAGGATGTAGCCTTGATGGAACAAGATAATCTCTAGCTCCTTCCGGCGATGAAGAGGTAAGAATAGGAGTTTGAACTTCTAAAAATCCTTGCTTAATCATCAATTGCCTTAAGTATTGAATGATTTGACTTCTTAATATTAGAGTATCTCGAACTTTATCGTTTCTAATATCAAGATATCTGTATTTCAATCTTAAGTCTTCTCTTACTTGTTCTTCTGTTTCTGGATTGATAGAGAAAGGAAGCATTTTAGTTCTTTTTCCAAGAACTTCGATTTCTTCAATTCTAATTTCAACTAGTCCAGTTTCAATCTTAGTGTTTATGGTCTCTTCATCTCTTAATCTAACTGTTCCATAAACAGTAACACTAGATTCAATAGGAATATGTGATGCAAAGTCTACATCTTGTTCTTCACTAGAAGTGACTACTTGAGTAATTCCATACAT
>OCVV011305648.1_pt1 | contig 29390 bp, 26 predicted proteins | sample 1539721 | NCBI WGS metagenome assembly OCVV01 (sample SAMN02144230, study PRJEB22623) | gut metagenome | biome: sheep rumen | host: Ovis aries | place: New Zealand | reverse complement strand
CCTAAAAGAAAAAGTTCATGGGCGATTCTGTTTACAAATATTGCAAAAAGTCCCGGATATGAAAATATAATTTCGTCCTTGCTGAAAGCGGCAGGGTCGCCCTCAAAAGCCGCCTGAACATCTGTTTCGATGTATTCTCTTATCTTTGGTATTTTTTCAAGGAAAGCAAAAGTAAGTTCCTGAGATTTGGCAGCAATTTTTTCATCGCAGTTATCTTCATACTCGCAACTGTAACGCAGAACTCTCTTTATCTGTTCAGTGAGATTATATATAATATCCTCAAGAATCATAGAAGTATTATTTCTGAGTGTATAGCTTTTAAGCGTCTTGTTTCTGAAATGTGCGGGAAAAACAATGTTTCTGAGCTGTGATATAATATTTATCAGTACGTCCTCATCAGGGTGGTCAAAAGGTTTGATTTCGTCAATAGTTCTCCCCTGTTCGTAGTCGCTTGTAAGAGTATCGACAAGGGCAGTAATTCTCTCTTCGATGTTATTCATAACATACCTCCATTAGAATAGTATTCCTATTAGTATACTATATTATATCATCACATACGGGAAATGTCAATACTATTCACAATACATAATTATAATTTTACTGCTGTCGATTTTGAATATTCAATATAACTCCTGTTCAAGGTTTCTGAATTTTTCAGTGTTGAAAAACTCTGTTATTGTTATGTCAAGTCCGTCACATAATTTCTTTATTGTAACTATGCCGATATTTTTCACCTTATGGTTTACAATATCATTGACTGTTGATTGTGTAACCCCTGATATAGTGCAAAGTTTGTTTACAGTGATATCATTTTCAAGGCAAAGTTCAATTATCCTTTCGGCTACTGTTTCTGAAATGTTCATATAAACACTATCCTTTCATGTATATTTTACATAAATAATAATAGCATTTTTTGTACAATTTTTTTGACGGTTAGCCGTTGACTTTTGAGAAAATATATGATATAATATAGTCAACGGTAAACCGTTAATAAATATTGCGGAGGTGTTAATATGTTCTGGTGGCTTTTTCCTATAATCAGTTCTCCCATAATCACTATACCTCACATCTCTCGTTGGTTTAATTAAGATTTCAAAACATTTTGCGGTAATGCAACTGTACTGCTAATCCGTATGCGAAGGGGGGCTTATGTATGTTCACATCTATTTCAGCTAGTGCTTGCTGTGCAGGAATTGCATATGGTCTTGCTCTTGCTTGGGGTGCAACTTATCTCAAATGGAAGTGGGGTCTTTAATTTAATTAAGCAAGGTATTTAACACTGAAACAGCTTTTCGTGTACAGTACGAAAAGCTGTTATTTTTATATAAATATTGACAAACAATGAACAGTATGTTATAATCAAATATATTAATTCGTATTGCGTAATAATTATTGATTTTGCCTTATGAATTATGTATCAGATAAAGGGGGATTTTTATGGAAAACATACTCGAAGTAAAAGAACTTTCAAAAAAATATTCAAAAGTTTTCGCTGCCGACAAAGTATCTTTCAATATAGGCAAAGGCGAAATATTCGCCCTCATAGGACCTAACGGTGCAGGAAAAACTACCACTATCCGCATGATTGCAACCCTGCTCACTCCAACATCAGGAGATGCAGTCGTAGCAGGTCACAGCGTTGTAAATGAACCCTCCAAAGTCAGGGAATGTATTACATATCTTCCCGATGAAGCAGGTGCTTACAAGACTATGAAAGGAATTGAATACCTTAAATTCATGGCAGGACTTTTCACGACTGACAGCAGGGAAATCGAAAAGTATATCGAAAAAGCCAAAAATATCAATGGTCTGGGCGAAAGGCTGAACGACAAGATAGGCACTTACAGCCGTGGAATGATTAGAAAACTGCTCCTTTCCCGTGCGGTAATGACAAGCCCTAAGCTTGCAATACTCGATGAACCTACAAGCGGTCTTGATGTTCTCAATGCCCTCGATATAAGAAAAACTATAAAACGTCTTGCCTCAGAAGAAGGTATGTCCTTCCTGCTCTCATCACATAATATGCTTGAAATAGAATTTGTTTCAGACCGTGTGGGAATCATCTCAAAGGGACATTTAATGGTTACGGGCAGAATTGACGAACTCAAAGAAAGATACAATGCTCCCAATCTTGAGGAGGTTTTTGAAAGGGTGGTGCTTGAAAATGAAATTCATTAACCTGCTGAAAAAAGAACTGAAAGAATTAATCAATGCCCAGATGATAATAAGCCTTGTTGTAGTTATGTTTCTGCTCATGGCTGTCGGAAATATTATGTCATCAACTATTGATGAGGTTTCAAAAACTGAATACAAAATCTCCCTCGACGACAGAGACAATACAGATTTCACAAAGTCAATCATCAGCAAAATGAAAGAAAACGGCACTGTTGCAACTCCTGTCGATACTCAGGGAGATGACTATGCCGCAATTTTAAAAGATAATAACCTCGACAGCATTATAATTATTCCGCAGGGCTTTACAGAGGCAATTGACAGCAAGAAAAAACCTCAGCTTATAACAGTTTCAAGAATGGAATCTGCGGCTATGATGTCAAATGTGAATAATCATGTATCAGATGTCACGGACGTTATCAGAGGCTGTATATATGAGGAACTCTCGCAGAGAGCAGGAATCACTCAGGAAGAACTTGAATATATGAGCAGTCCTGTAAATATTTCCGACAATACTGTTGTTGATGACAAGTCAGCGAATATTTCCGTTGAAACAATAATGAACAGTGTAATGATGAAAAATCAGATACTCCCGATAATTGTATTTGTACTCATCATGATGGTTTCACAGACGATTATGAGTGCAATAGCAAACGAAAAAATTGACAAAACCCTTGAAACACTTCTTTCCGCACCTGTTTCAAGGAGTTCAATCATAAGGGCAAAAATGCTTGCGGCTGCGATAGTTGCCATGATTAATGCAGTATTCTATATGGTTGGTTTTTCGACCCTTATGTCAAAAGGCATGGGCAGTACCATAAATACAAGCATGAACGTTGAAGAAATAGCAGGAAATATCGGTTCTGTCGGGGATATAGTATCAACGGAATCAAAACTCAGTCAGCTTGGACTGTCTCTTTCCGTGACTGATTATCTTCTTGTCGGATTACAGCTTTTCATAACTATAATGATATGTCTTTCAGTCTCAATCATACTCGGTGCACTTGTAAATGATGTAAAATCATCACAGACAATGATTATGCCCCTTATGATGCTTGCCATGATACCTTATATGATTTCTATTTTTGCAGATGTAAACAGTCTGCCAACGGCACTGAAAATACTTGTATATGCAATACCTTTTACGCATACATTTTCAGCCATGAGCAATCTGATGTTCGGGCATGACATTATATTTTTCGCAGGGCTTGCATATCAGATAGTAGTGCTTGCTGTATGTATGTTTTTCTCGCTCAGACTTTTCAATTCCGATAAAATACTTACCATATCCCTTAAATTCGGAAAGAAAGACAAAACAACAAATTCAGATACCTGATTTAAAAAGGAGGTACGGCTGAAATTTATGACTTATAACAAAAATAAAAAGACAAACTGCGAAAGCTGTACAAACTATGTCTATGATGATGACTATGACTGCTACATATGCATGATAGACCTTGATGAAGATGAAATGATGAGATTTTTACAGGGTACAAATTACAATTGTCCGTATTTCCGCCTTGATGATGAATACGGAGTTGTAAGGCATCAGAATTGAAGAAAAATCCCCCGTGAGGGGGATTTTTTTATTTTCCTTTGTATTTTATGCAAAGCATGGTCAAATCGTCAAACTGCGGGGCATCTCCTACAAATTCATCTATTTTTTCTTTCATGGTATGAATAAGTTTTTCGGGGGAATCCGAGGGATTTTCGTTGAGGACATCAATCATTCTGTCGGTTCTGAAAAGTTCGTTCTGAGCATTCGTAGCTTCCGCAGCACCGTCCGTATAGACAAAAAGCACACCGTTCTTTTCGATATCAAATTCATACTCACGGTATTTTATGCCTTCCATAGCACCTACAACAAGACCGTGCTTATCTTTGAAAAGTTCAAAACCGCCTTCGGATTTTTTAACAATCGGGTATTCATGACCTGCATTTGCGGCAATTACATGACCTGTCTGAATATCCATAACACCGAGCCATACAGTTACGAACATATCGTTCTTATTGTTTTCGGATATTTTGTTATTAAGTCTTTCAAGGGCTTTTTTGGGTGAAATATCATTCATGGCAAATTCTTCGAGGAGAATTTTTGACATCATCATAAACAATGCCGCAGGAATACCTTTTCCTGAAACATCTGCTATTGTGAGGGCGAGATGATTTTCATCTATGAAGAAGAAATCATAGAAATCACCGCCGACTTCCTTTGCAGGTGTCATTGAAGCGTATATTTCAAATTCGTCTCTTTTCGGGAAATCCCTTGAAAGCATTGAATATTGTATTTTGGTTGCGAGGTCGAGTTCTGTGGAAACTCTCTGTTTTTCCTCTGCGAGCATGATATTTTCCTTTGTGTAGTTATCAATTTCGACAGCAAGCCTTGCTATATCATCTGCAAGCACGCCTATTTCGTTTCTGGACTTTATTTTGCTCATACTTCTCGTGACAAGGCTTGTATCCTTGTCATTGATATATCCTGCAACGCTTTCCTTTATTTTCAGCAGAGGATTCAGGGTAGTAATGTAAAGGAATATCATAAGAGTGAATCCTATCAGCAGAAGAAATACCGTACCAAGAGCTATAAGGGATTTAAGGCGTGAATTAAGTGTCCTGATATCTTGTGTCAAATCGTACATCATGCAGACAAGGCATATGGGCTTGTCACCGTCGTACATAATACTGTATGCTGCATAATATTCGTTATTCTGCACATCATCTTCAATTCCTATGTACTCATAGACTATGTCTTTTCCGCCGTAAATCAATTGATTTGTAATATTTCTGATATCAAAGTTTATAGTTTTTTCGGGAATTTCGATTTTTTTTGACTTTTTTATATTATCGCAGAAAAATTCCCACATTTTTTCGGGACGGACATCTATATAGCAGATACGGCTGTATTCAAGCATAAATTCTCCGTACATATCTACTGATTTCATTGAATGGTATATCGGTTTTGCAGCTTTGATTTTATTTTCATCTGATTCATTTACAATTTTTTCGCAAAACTCCTTATATATAACTTCAATATCCTGTTCGTCGTCATACGATAACAAATCTGCAATATATTTAAAATCTTCATCAGTCATAGTATCTTCCACTTCTTTGGGATATTTTTCTATTGTATCCCACAAACATTCGGGAACGCTATACGCAATAGGAATATATTTCTTCAATGTTTCCATATCAGTTTCCATAAACCGGTTTTTTTCCTGAATAAAAACCTCTGTATTCTGTTTGTATACAGCAACACCTATAATAATTATTGCGAGAACAAAACATAGTACAGTGGCAATATGAACCTGAAAAAGAAGCCTGCGGTTTTTCTTTTTTTCCTTCATGTCAATTCTCCTAATTATTGTTTATATACTATAATTGTAGCACAATATAACATATTCGTCAATAGGCTTTTCAATGAAAAAAGTGACATTTGTCACTGTGAAAGTGACGGAATACACCTTATAATTTCCAGAAAAATCCTGTATTATATAGTTACAGAAACAAACACATTCCTGTTATGTGAAAGGGTGATATATATGTTATCAGTTTTAATTATGGTTCTTCTGTCAGTAGTCATAATAGCACCGATACTGATACCCATAGGAATAACAATTCTCATAGTAAAGCTTGTGAAGAAATCACGCTCTGCAAAGGAAATATCCGAAAATGACAGCGAATCAGTCCCGAAACCGCCCAAACCGAAGCGTGAACCTTTAAGTTCCTCCGCAATAATGCTCCTTATCGGTACGGCGTTCATTGTACTTTCGGGCATGGCATTCGGAGTTGCAAGCTGGGTTAAAACAACTCCTCTCGGCAGAGTGGGAATAATGTTCGTAGCCTGTGCAGCATCATTCGGACTTAGCGGATTCATGAGAAAGGCTTTCAAGCTTAACGGTACTTCCGTTTCATTCTATTCAGTCGGCACAATTCTCACTTCCGTAACGCTCATAACCGCAGGATATTACAATATATTCGGAAACTGGCTTGCAGTTGACGGAGCAGGCGCAGGAATATTATATGCCATATCCTGCATAATAACGGCTTCCCTTTCAATGCTTGCATACAATTTCTATAAGCACACGGCATTTTCATATGTAGGAATATCAGCATTATTTTTTGTGATACCCTGCATTATATATCAGTTTGCGGATACTTTCAGACAAGCCGCAGTTGCGTTTATAATTGCCCAGACAATAATAACAGCCGCTATATTCCTTTGCAGGATTCATGAAAAAATCCCCTTCGGAAAACAGACCACGATAACAGGCACGGCATTTTCAGTAATTTTTGCAATAATATCGCTCTCATACACAATAAGAATGACATTCAATGCGGATATATATTCAACAGGCATACTCGCACTCATAATAGGACAGCTTGTATTCTACGGAATATATTTCGGAGACAAGACACTCATTATTTTTGAAAGCATAGTAAGCACCTATGCGGCAGTTGTGATATCATTCATGGCAGAATCTTCATCAGGTGACGACATCGGAATGATAACATTCGGATTTGTAACAATTCTTGTATGCCTTGCACATAAATTTGTACCTCAGCTCAAAAACGAATTTACCGAAATATATACAATCACAGCAGCGGCGGCAGGTTCTCTCATATCCGCCTCGGCAGGCAACAATGATTACTTTGTATATCAGATGATACCGATATGCATAATGACAGTGATTTCATTCTCATATGTATTCAGCAAAAATAAAGGCACACAGACTGTATCGGGAATAGTTTCTCCCATGCTCCTTTTCTATATCGCAATTGAATACAGAGATTTCTTCTGCGATATATCCCATATCCGGAACAGAGACATAACAACACTCGTTTTCAGCGCACTTTCACTGATAATGACAGCAGTTGCAGCGGCATTCATATATTTACCGAAATATGCATTTTCATTCCATGCAAAACACCCACTTAAAAGCAATATGATAATATATTCAAATATATATATTGCAGCATACTGTCTTTTCTATGTGAGTGAATATTCACAGTTTATAGTATTCCCTCTTATCATAAGTATAGTTCATTTCTTCGTATCAAACAAGATGAAGAATAACTTTGCATCAGCAGGTTCAGTTGCGGCTATGATAATCATGACACACAGTCTCGCAGAACATACCAACCATGATATAGTTATATATACAATGTCTGCACTCTTTGTAATACTTATGATATTGTCAAGAGTATTCTTCAAAGAATCGTTCATCATCAGAAGTGAGGAAAAATTGTCATTCGATACTGCATTAACAGGGGGAGCAGTCACAATTTTCCTCATGATGGACGGCAGCAAAAATCATTCATTCTTCACACTTCTTGCACTGGCAATATATATTGCCTGCTTCATAAAGAAAAATACCTCGGAGAACAATGCATCATTGCTTCTTTCAGTATCCGCAGTACTGACAGCTTCCGCCTTCATCAACAGACCATTTCTCGTATCAGACAGCGAAATAATAACCGATAAGATAACACTTGCAATAATCGCCCTCACAGGCACAGCATACAAGTTTATCTGGAAAAATCACCCCACAGCTTCAAAATGCACTTCCACATTCATATATATGCTCTCATTTATCGGACTTATATTTGATGCAGTCAAATTCCATACAGCAGGAAATACAATATTCGTACTTTCCATAACAACAGGCATAATGATACTTTCATTCATAACAAAAAGCAAAACATGGTTTACAGCATCTTCAACAGCCCTTATCTTCATAACCTTCTACTCATCAAGAAAATACCTCATGACAATGGGCTGGTGGGTATACCTTTTCCTCGCAGGAATCATATTAATAGGAATCGCTTCCGTAAATGAATACTGCAAGTCAAAGGGGATATCCATAAAAGAACAGCTTGCCCTCAAATTCGGTGACTGGAGCTGGTAATCTTTAATTCATAACAAATAAAGCCACTTCCCTGACGGGGAGTGGTTTTCTGTTGACATATTTAAAAAAAAATGTTATAATGGTGCAAAGGTTAAACAATTAAATGCAAAGGCATTTACAGCTATAATTATGAATTATGAACTATAAATTACTTTCTGTTCTTCTGCTTATGACAGGGCTTTTTGGTATGCTTGGCTCTCTTTCATGGATTATCCGCAGAGGAAATACAAAAAAAGTTACCATATATTTCGGCATATGCCAGTCAGCTATTGTATTATGGATAATATCCCAGCTTATGATTTTATTTTCCGTAACCCGTCATCAGCTATGGATAAGCTATATAATAGGAAATATCGGAATAAGCCTGTTTTCTCCGATGTGGCTCATGTTCTCCTCGGAATTTTCCGATATAAAACATAAAATTATAAATTCCGCCCCGCTTATATCATTTTTTTCAATTATTATGATTCTCACAAATCCGATGCATAAAATGTACTATACGGAATTTGAAAGGAATAATATCAGCTACGGACTGCTTTTCTATGTATTCCAGATTATTTACTATATGTTCATCATAACAGGCATAACTATGATGTGCATAAAACATATAAGGGGCAAAAGCCGTATAACAAAACAGATTATGCTTCTGACTCTCTCAACTGCCGTCCCTATGGCTGTGAATACTCTTACAGTCACAAGAATCATCAACGTGGGAATAGAACTTACTCCGCTGTTTTTCGCCTTTTCAAGCATTATGATTCTGATAGCAATAAGCCGTTTCGGTCTGCTGAATATAAACCGCATTGCCATTAACGATACAATAGACAATATCTCAGGCGGTGTAATAGTATTTGACAGTGAGGATAATCTGTCTTATATGAATAAATATGCAGAGAATATTTTCTGCGAAATTGAAAATTTTGATACGCTCTGCCGTAAAACAAATCTCGATATGGACTATGATTTTGAATCATCTGAAATAAAACTCGGTGATAATTATTATAATATAAAACAAAGTTTCTGTTTCAGCAGGTCGGGTATCATGGCAAGAATCATTATTGTCAATGATGTTACAGAATATCACGAACTCGCCGAAACTGAAAGACAATTGTCCATTGAACAGGAACGCAACCGCATCGCTCAGGAAATCCATGACAGCGCAGGTCATACCTTTACTATGATAAGTTCTGTCGCAAGAATGTTGCAGGTAAGAATAACCGACAGCGATATTAAAAATTATATCAGCGAAATAGACGGTCTTTCAAGAAGCGGTGTAACTCAGTTGAGATGCTCAATAAATAATCTGCGTGACGATACTTTCATGACTTCAATCACAAGCGCAGTGCGCTCAGTAACCGATGCCGTCAGAAATATTGATACGGATTTGTGTATTCAGGGTACTGAAACAGAAAAATATTCCTTCTGCATACGTCAGGTCTATGACAACTGCCGTGAGACTATCACCAATGCCATGAGATATTCCAACGCTGAACATATGGATATAATTATAAAATTTCTTGACGACAGGCTCGAAATATATATCCTCGACAACGGCAAAGGCTGTAAGAATATAAAGGAAAACAACGGTCTCAAAGGTATCCGTCAGAGAACTGAATCCCTCGGCGGAACTGTCCGCTTTATCTCGTCTGCGGGAGAGGGTTTCACTACAATTATGAAAATTCCCGTCAGTTCAGAAACAAAATAATTAAACAGGGAGGTGTTTGAAATTATCAGTGTTATTATTGCCGATGATGTGAAAATTCTCCGTGAGGGACTTAAAGCCGTACTCTCTCAGGAGGATTCAATAAAAGTCGTTGCCGAAGCTTCAAACGGCAAGGAAGCCTATGAGTTAAGCGTCAGATTCAAGCCCGATGTCGTCCTTATGGATATGCGTATGCCCGATTATGACGGCGGATTCGGCACAAGAGAAATCAAACAGAAATTAAAAGGCGTGAAAGTCCTCGTCCTTACCACTTTCGATGACAAGGAAACTGTAAACAAAGCAATGGCAAGCGGTGCGGACGGCTATATCCTCAAAGAAATGGACAATGAACAAATCATAAATTCCATAAAAGCCGTTGCAGGCGGTATAAATGTTTTCTGCGACAACGTTTTCAAATCAATCAAAAAAGAAACTTCCCCTGTTATGGATTCAAGAAGCGCAGACCTCACCGAACGTGAAAAGGATTTCCTCCGCCTCATCTGTGACGGCTGCGACAATAAGGAAATTGCCGCAAAATTATTCCTCGCCGAAGGTACTGTCAGAAACGGAATTTCCAGACTCCTCGAAAAACTCGACCTCAAAGACAGAACTCAGCTCGCTGTATTTGCTATCAAGAACGGCATTGTATAATTATTCAACAAAAATTAATATTTTTCTTTGTGCATAATTATAATCTTTAATTAAAAATGGTAAAATAATAAAAACTTTTTGTTAAGAATATCAAATAATTCTTGACAAATTCCAAAACAAGTGATAAAATATAAATAGTAATTTTTTATTGCTTATATCTGAAAATGATATGAAAGGAATGAACTATATGGAACGTGAAAAAATTCTCATCACTTGCGACAGTACAGCAGACCTGCCAAAAGAAATTATTAAAAAATATGACATAAGAGTTTTGCCGCTCAATGTAAACCTCGGCGGCAATATTCATCATGACGGAGTTGATGTTACTCCTGAGGATATATTTTCTTTCGCTGCAACAAGAAATATTCTGCCCAAAACTACCGAGCCTACACTCGAAGAAACTTTTAAATTCTTCGCCCCCCTCGTCCGTCAGGGCTATGAAATACTGCACTTTACCCTCAGTGCGGAACTTTCACAATCATATACAAATGCCGAAATAAACGCAAAAAAACTCGGTCATATCCATGTCATTGACACAAGAACCGCTTCATGTGCAGAAGGTATGATTGTACTCAATGCCGCACAGATGCTCGCAGAAGGTCATTTCCTCAACGAAATCATCGACAGCTCAAATTTCATGATTGGCAAAATAAGAGCTACTTTCGTTGTGGATAAAATGGATTTCCTCTATAAAGGCGGAAGATGCTCCGCCCTCGCAAAATTCGGCGCAACTATTTTCAATATCAAACCCAATATAATCGTTACAAAAGAAGGAAAACTTGATGTTGAAAAAAAATACCGTGGAAGATTCCCCGATGCCGTAAGCAAATTCCTTAAAGAAGAACTCGGTGACGGAAGTACAATAGATAATGATAAATTCTTCTTAGTACATACAAATGCCGACAGCGATGTCCTCGAAATGTGCGAAAACCGCATAAAATCAGTAGTCAATCCCAAACATCTCTATACCGTAAAATCAGGCTGTACTATTGCATCTCACCTCGGTCCGAATGTCGTTGTACTCATCTTCATGAAGAAATTCGGCGGAAGCTGGTAAGTTCATCAGAAAATCCTCATATAAAAAATCCCGAAACATTCTGTTGTTTCGGGATTTTTCCTTTATAAAAGTCCAAGCTGTGATTTCTTTGAAAGTATTCTGTTTACGCTCTCATCAATTCTGCTTTCTGAAATTGTACCGTTTCTGACTGCACTGCATACACCTTCAACAGCACTTGCTATATCATACGGCATCAGCACTATGTCAACTCCTGCCTGTATTGCCATTACTGCGGAATCTCCCGAACCGTATACATTTGCAATAGTATTCATCTGGTGGGAATCCGTTATTATAATTCCGTTGAATCCGAGTTCATTTCTCAGAAGATTCGTTACAACTTCATATGATAAATCCGAAGGAAGTCCGTCACCTACTCCCGATACTATCTGATGACCTACCATTATACAGCTTACTCCGTTGTTTATTCCGCTTCTGAACGGTACAAATTCTTCTGCACGGAGCTGTTCAAGTGTGCGGTCTATTGTCACGAATGAATCTGTATGAGTATTTCCGCCCTCTGCGCCAAGTCCGGGAAAATGCTTCAATGTAGCACATACTCCTGAATTTTGCAGACCTGATACGACATTTGTTATCATATCAGCAACTATCTGCGGGTCACTGCTGAAAATTCTGTCACCGAGTTCATTGTAAGGATTTATATTTACGTCCGCAACAGGCGCAAAGTCAAGGTTGAATCCGAGTCCGCTGAGATAACCGCCTATTGTACTGCCTATATTGTATGCTGAAACTGTATCGTCAGTCGCTCCGTAATATGCCATATCGTAAAAAGATGTCATGCCGAGATTATCAGCCACACGGTTGACATATCCGCCTTCTTCATCGACTGATATAAACAGACCTGCTCCGCAGGTATCTTTTGCATACTGCTGGGAATTGCTTATCATCTGTGCAGTCTGGTCATAGTATTCGATATTGTTTGCAAAATATATAATACCGCCTACGGGATAATTTTTAATACCGTTCTGAGTATCTGTACCTGCATAGTTATCGCTGTAACCTGCGAGCTGTTCAGGGGTAACTATGAACATCTGGCAGACTTTTTCTTCAAGTGTCATATAATCCATCAGCTCCTGTACAGTGGGATTCTGTGGGACAGTTCTTTTTTCGGAGGATTCCTGAGAAGAATCTGAATTTTCGTTTTTATTGTCTCCGTTTTCCGAATTATTGTCACTTTCGCTGTTACTTTCCGAATTTTCTTCATCGGAAGATTTTTCTTTTTTCTTGCCTGCATTGGGATTTTCGACTACAAGACCGTTTTCTGGGGGAGCATATGTTGGAAGTTCCTCAACATTGACGGCAGAAGTTTCAACAGATTTTTTTTCCTGAGTGGTAATCCGGACAGTATCTTCATTACCTGCGCCCGAACGTTTTTTAGATTTTCCGCCTGTTAAATCGGTTGTAGGGATTTCCGCCGTATCGGTTACGGTATCCTCTGTTACGGTATCGGTTGAAATTATCTGTGGTACAGACTCGGAATTTTCCGCAACATCAACCTGACCGCAGCCGCTCAGTATCATACAGCAGCCGAGTGCGGCAGTTATAATTTTTTTGAATTTGAGATTCATCTTCATTATATCCTTTCAGTAAAAATATACTCCGCCTTATATTTATCTTATGGGAGCAAATATTATTCTATCATATTTCTGAATATTTTGCAATATAAAAAGTAAAAAAAACCCGTGAAAATCATATTATTTAATATATTTCCACAAAAAAGGCGGATATATTACAATCCGCCTTTTTTTTATTTATTCTGGTTAGCGTCCTGATTGAGAGTAGGAGAAGCTTTGAGTGTAGCAGCGACTTTTTCCTTTGTACGTTTTATATCCATGAGGTTTTTATTGTAGGCAGTTTCGGTTTCGTTGAGCATTTTTGCCACTGAAAGTGCGGCGGTAGCCTGCATATTTTTAGCGGAAGCCTGAGCCTTTGTAAGGATATCAATGGCGTGTTTTTTAGCTTCTTCAACGACAGCCTCTCTTGAACAAATCTGAGCGGCTCTTTCCTCGGCTTTTCTTATTATAGCCTCGGCATTTATTTTAGCCTCATTGAGTATTCTCTGGCAGTCGTACTCAATTTTTTTGGCTTCTTTGAGTTCGTGGGGCATATTAAGGCGAACATCGTTAATGAGTTCTCTCATACGTTCACCGTCAATAATTTTCTTATGACCTGCGAGGGGAACAGTCATGGATTTGTCGAGGAGGGCTTCCATTTCCTCCAGTATTTCATCAATGCTCATAATATCAACCTCTTTTAATTATTTTTGCTTTACAAGCCTGTCGGTTATGTCACCGAGAATCTGTGACGGTACGAAATGGCTTATATCTCCGCCGAAATAGGCGATTTGCTTTACAACGCTTGAACTGAGATACATATTTTCCGCTGCTGTTGTGAGGAAAACTGTTTCCGCACCCGCATAGAGTTTTTTATTTGCAAGAGCCATCTGAAATTCATATTCAAAATCGCTCACGGCACGCAGACCTTTTACAATGGCAATTGCGCCGACATTCCGCACATAGTCTGCGAGGAGTCCGTCAAGGATATCTATTACCACGTTATCCAGATCCTGTGTTACGGCTTCTATCATGAGCATACGTTCGGTAGCGGTAAAGCTTGGGGCATTTTTTCCTGCATTTCTTGAAATAAGCACGATAACCTTATCGAAAAGTTTAGATGCTCTTGTGATTATATCGAGATGACCGAGAGTTACGGGGTCGAAACTTCCGGGGCAGACGGCTATTCTTCTCATTATTCAGATTCCTCCTCGGAGGGCTTTATAAAAATTGCCACATTTATTTTTCCGTAGCTGTAAACTTTCCTGAGAATCATATTATCGGGGGCAACAGGTTCGGGGGCATCTTTTTCATATTCGCAGACAATACTTCCGCCCTCGTTCAGTTTTTCGGCACACAGGGGGAGAATTTTTGCGATATGTCCGTGTCTGTATGGTGGGTCGAGGATAATTATATCAAACATTTCGGAGGTATACCTGATATAGTCATAGCTGTCTCTTGTTACGATGACAGAATTTTTGACAAAGCCTGTATTTTTGATATTTTCGCTGACGCAGTTTACAGATTTTTTTGAGCTGTCCACGAAAACGGCTTTTTCCGCACCTCTGCTGAGAGCTTCGATGCCCATTTGTCCGCTTCCTGCGAAAAGGTCAAGCACATAAGAACCTTCGATATCGAATTGTATAGCTGAAAAAACGGCTTCCTTTACTTTATCTCCCGTGGGGCGAACGTCCATGCCTTCGGGAGCGACAAGTTTTCTTCCTCTTGCTGTACCTGTGATAACTCTCATAAAAAAATCCTTTCCGTACAAATAAGTTTACACAAATATTATTATACAATATTTTCCTTAATTTGTCCATATGCTTTTCAAAAATAAGTTATATCACACAAAAAAATCCGATATAAAGTCTTATTTTTCTACACATATATAAGTAATAATTTGAAATAATATAAAAAGTCTCCGCAGAAAATCCGCAGAATTTCTTTGGAGACAGGTATTATTATTTTATTACGGATTCAATCAGTTTATTGATATCGCAGGATATATCCTCAACAGAGCGCATTTCTCCGTCCCTTATACATTCAACGGTATTCCAGCCGAGATTTTTCGCACAGAAATCCGCTGCCTGTCTTGAACGTCTGAGATATCCGACATCTGCCTCATGGATATCCTTTTTATCCTGACTGCCGTTATAGCGTATATTCAGGAGTTCCTGACTTATTTTCGGGTCAACACGCAGATACACGGTACAGCAGGGTACAGGGATTCCGAGGAGTTCATATTCATAGCTGAAAAGCCATTCTATGAAATCTTTCCATTTTTCCTGCGGGAGTTTTGCACACTGATGAACGGCATTTGAAGTTGTATATCTGTCTGCGATAACTATACCGCCGCTGAGATAAAATTTCTTCCAGTTTTTTGCATAGCTTGCAAATCTGTCAACGGCATAGAAACTTGATGCCGCATATGGGTTGACGGAATCGGGGTCAGTTCCGAACTCTCCGCTGAGATACATTTTCACAAGTGCCGAGGAATTGCTTTCATAATCGGGAAAAGAAACTTTCATTACATTTCTGTTATCCGCCTTTAATGTCTCATATAATTTCTGAGTCTGAGTAGCTTTTCCGCTGCCGTCAAGCCCTTCTATTACTATTAATTTTCCTTTCATATCATTATCGGGATATTCCCGCCTCCGTAAATTTATATTTATCCGACTGCTTTGAGTATGGAATTAATTATATCACAACAAAAGCGCAGTGTCAATCTGTTTATATTATTTTTTGCATTTCTTTGCACTGAAAATAAAACAAAAACTATTGACTAAATTATAATTTTGGTGTATTATATAGTAAAGGCGTAAAAATCTATGGGAGCAGAATTTATAAATGATAAAAAAATTAATTATTTTAGTTCTTGGTATATTTATGATACTTTGTTGCTGTGCTGTGTCATATGTGTATTCAACAGCTGTTGTCAATAAAATCAAATATCCCGTTTTCGGTGTCGATGTTTCACACTATCAGGGCAATATTGACTGGGAAAAACTCCGGCAGCAAGGCGTTGAATTCGCTTTCATAAAAGCTACCGAGGGCAGCGGTCATGTCGATGAATCCGTTGCCGATAACCTTAAAAATGCCGCCGATACCGATATCGCAGTTTCCTGCTACCACTTTTTCAGCTTCGACAGCGCAGGTGAAACTCAGGCGGAAAATTTTATAAAGACTGTCCCGAAAGAAAGTATAAATATGCCGCCCGTTATAGATATAGAATATTATGCGGACAAAAGCCGAAATAAACCAAGCCTTGAGGATACAGAAGCGATACTCACCCCGCTTCTCAGCCTCCTTGAACAACATTACGGCACTAAACCGATAATATATGCAAACAAATCTGTTTACAGCAGATACATCAGTCAGCACTATTCCGACTATCCCCTGTGGATAAGAAATACCAGAGGAGAACCCCGTTTCGCTGAATGGAAATTCTGGCAGTATTCCGACAAGGGTATGCTCGAAGGCTATGCCGGAAAAGAAAAATATATCGACTATGATGTCTACTGCGGAAGCAGAGAAGATTTTGAAAAAGAATTTAATTTATCCACAAGGAGGACCAAAAAATGAAATACTATGTAGGAATCGACCTCGGAGGTACTAATATCGTTGCAGGCGTTGTTGATGAGGAATATAATATCATCGCCAAGGCAAGCACCAAAACAAACTGCCCCCGCCCCGAAAAGGAAATCGCTGACGATATGGCTAAAATGGCTGTGCAGGCTGTCAAAAACGCAAACCTCACCATGAGCGATATCGAATGGATTGGCATAGGCACTCCCGGTATAGCAAACAGCAAGACAGGTATCATTGAATATTCCAATAACCTCGGCTTCAAAAATACACCCATGGTTAAATATATCGAAGAAGCTATCGGCAGAAAAGATACACCCATTTTCATCGAAAATGACGCAAATGCCGCAGCTTACGGCGAATTTGTCGCAGGCGCAGCAAAGGGTGCTAAAAATGCCGTATGCATAACTCTCGGTACAGGCGTAGGCGGCGGAATTATCATCAACGGCAAAATATATTCAGGCTCTAATTTCGCAGGCGCAGAAATCGGTCATACCGTTATCGAAGTTGACGGCGCACAGTGTTCATGCGGAAGAAAAGGCTGTTTCGAGGCTTATTCCTCTGCAACAGGTCTTATCCGTATGTCAAAGGAAGCTATGGAAGCTTTCCCCGACAGCATCATGAATAAAATGGCTCAGGAAAAAGGCAAAGTTACCGCAAGAACTTCTTTCGATGCCATGAGAGCAGGCGACAAAGCCGCTAAGGACGTTGTTGACAAGTACATAAAATACCTCGCAGCAGGTATCACAAATACAATAAATATTTTCCAGCCCGATGTACTCTGCATAGGCGGCGGTGTCTGCAATGAGGGTGACCCGCTTCTCCTCCCCATGAAGGAACTCGTAAAGAAAGAAGTATATACAAGAGATTCCGAAAAGAACTGCGATATTGTCATCGCCAAACTTGGAAACGATGCAGGAATAATAGGTGCGGCTTTCCTCGGCAGAGCTAACCAGTAACAATTTATAAAGCTTATGTTTTTTCAGCCATATGCACAAAGATATTTCCGAAAATTTGTGCATATGGCTGATTTTTATTTTCATATGCAACATTTCACTTTATTTTTTACACCTATATGGTGAATCGGTTCAAAAAAGGAGGGAGTTTTATGAATGATTTCCTTAAAGACGTAAAGCTTGCCCAAAAAGGCGACAGTCAGGCTTTTGCAAGACTGTACGCAATTGTTTACAAAGATATGTACCACATAGCATTGTACAGTTTAAGAAATTCCCATGATGCCTGCGATGCGGTCAGTGATGCGGTACTCGATGCTTTTACATCAATAGGAAACCTTAATGACGAAAAAGCTTTTAAAAGCTGGATATTCCGCATACTTTCCGCTAAAATAAAACAGCGTCAGGCAGAATATTACAAGGATACCGAGGAACTGAACGAAAATACTTCCGTTGAGGATTTCAATTATGAAAATGCTGAACTCAGTCAGGCTCTCGAAAATCTCGACCCCCAGTCAAGGCTTATTCTTTCCATGTCCGTGCTGGAAGGCTATACAAGCGAGGAAATTTCAGAAGTCTGCAACCTGAAATCAGGTTCAGTACGCTCAAAACTTAAACGCATAAAAGAACGTTTGAAACTCGAACTTACATAAAGGAGATGTTCTTATGAATGAAAATGATAAGAAAGTAAAGGAATATCTCGAAAAGGAAAATATCCCCGATGAGATAAGTCCCGACAATATCAAAAAAATGCTCGACGAAAAAGCTCCGCAGACAAAAAGAAACAATATCTCCATTGCAGGAAGAATCGCTGCAATTGCCGCCGCCTGCGTGGTAATAGTCGGCGGTACTGTCCATGTGGCAGGACAAAAGAATTTATTCAATAAAAAACAGAATACCCCCGATACAATTGAAAGTTTTGACAGTCATTCCGAAAATTCATCTTTAACTACTTCTGTGAATGGTACGGAAAATACCACGACTAAAACAATCAAAGCAGAAGAAGTCGTTGAAGCCCCATATATGGCAGGTGCGGAAAGCTATAAGCAGGTTTATACCATGCTCAAAAAATCTGCTGAAAAATATAACAAAAAATACGGCTCAGACCGTGCTTACGGTGCAAAAACTGACAGTGACATTTACTATGATGATATTGCAGAAGAGGCAGAAGAATCCGTTGCTGACTATGCTATGCAGGATAACTCAGATGATGTTATTTATGACGGTGCTGCGGCAGATAATGCCGTCAAAGCAGTTCCGAAAACAGCAGGTATACAGTCAAGTGCCGAAATGGATACGGGCGCAGGTGATTTCAGCGAGAATAACGGTTTAAACGGTGAATTTATAGCCGCCCCCGAAAATCCCGATGAAGAACCTGCAACCGTTGAAGAACCTTCCGAAACTCCGACAGAGGAAATCACTGAAGAACCTACTGAGGAAATCACAGAAGAACCCACTGAGGAAATCACAGAAGAACCTACCGAGGAAATCACAGAAGAATCTGCTGAAACTACTGAAATAACTACTGTTTCCACAGATATTTCAACAGATGTTACAACTACTGCTGTTACTACCGCAACTACATCAACAGATGTAAAGGGTGAGGACGATTTTTCAGATACCTATTCTCAGGAGGAAAATGTCCGTGAGGCTGATATTGTTAAAACTGACGGCAAAAATATCTACTATGTATATAATAACTATAATTATGGTGACTATTTCGACAGTTACAGACAGGATACTCCCACTATGAATATAGTTACCGTTGACAACGGAAAATTCATAAATCCCCATACACTCGATTTGACTCCCGACATGAGCAGATATGGCGACGACTATTCCCACAGTGCAGGCATAAACAATATGTATATCTATGATGATATGCTTATAGTTATCGGTACTGTATGGACACAGTACGACCGTAATTATTACTATGCTGACGGCAGCGGAAACTCCCTTGATGACAGCGTATGGTTCGGAGGAACTGAGGAATGTTTTGTATCGTTCTATACTCAGGACGCTGAACCTAAACTCATAGGCACATATTTTCAGAACGGATATTTTAATGATGTAAGAATCTCCCCTGACGGATATATGTATCTTGTTTCAAATTATTTTTCAGCAGATTTCGACAACATCAAAAATGAAGAATATACCGAAAGATATATTCCCTCCTGCGGTACTGATGATGATGTTGAATGTATACCGCCCGAAGATATCCTCCTCCCGAAAAAATTTGACGAGATGAACAGTATTTCATATACCGTCATAGGCGGAATAGACCTTACATCTCCCGCAACTTTTGTCCCCGTTGATACAAAGGCTCTCGCAGGATATTCAGGACAGTTCTATATGTCCGAAAACAATATCTATACTGCCGTTGATGACTACTCAAACGATATATCAAGCACCGAAATAACAAGAATATCCGTAAATCAGGGAAATATCACCCCGCAGGCATCAGGTGCGGTTACAGGCTATATAAAAGACCAGTTCTCCATGAGCGAATATGACGGATATTTCAGAGTTGCCACAACAAGACGTGGAACTTATAAGGAAGGCGGTATCATAAGAGATATCATCGGTACAAGCGAATATGAATATCTCAACGACAACTGCGTCTATGTCCTCGATATGGATATGAATTTAGTCGGATATATTGACGGTCTGGGCGAGAACGAAACAATTAAATCCGTAAATTACAACGGAAATATCGCCTATGTAGTTACTTACAGACAGACTGACCCCCTCTATGCAATTGACCTCAGCGACCCTGCAAATCCGACTGTAATGGACGAATATAAAATTCTCGGTTACAGCAATTATATGCAGAACTGGACAGACGGACTCTTATTCGGATTCGGTGCAGATGCGGACGAAAACGGTGTAGAAACAGGCGTTAAACTCGTAATGTTCGACAATTCAGACCCCTATGACCTCAAGGAAGTCGGATACTACGGAATCAATAATGACGGTGAAACATATCTCTATTCAGATGCTATGTGGGACAGAAAAGCCCTGCTTATCGCTCCAGAAAAAAATATCATCGGTGTACCGATACATGAATACCGTTATGATGAATATAATTATTTTGAGGACGGAGAAGATTATATAAACGGAGAAATATCGAAATATATGTTCTTCTCATATGGTGACGGTGAATTTAATCTTATAGGTGAACTCAAAATGGCAAGCGGTCAGAATAACCTTAACAGAGCCATATATATAGGCAAATATGTCTATGCACTTTCAGACCATACATTCATATCCGCAGATATTGAAACACTTAAAGAAACAGACAGAGTTGAATTTTAAGCATAAATATCCCCTGCAAAGCGCAGGGGATATTTTTTACTTTATAATTTTGGAAAATTCATTTGCTTTTCCGACATCACCGTTTATTTTGAGTTTTCCGCTGAAATATGCGGCAACAGGGTCAAGTTTGCCCTGTACGAGCTTAATGAAATTATCCATAGTGATAATGAGTTCACACTGTCTGTCGATGTATTCATAGGGCATTATGCTGATTTTTCCGTCTTTTATCTCGACATAGAAAACGCCTGCATTTTCTCCTGTGATAGTAACCTGAACTGCCATAAAATCATAGCCTGAAAAATCCTTTTCGGCAGCACCTTTTCTGAGTTCTGTAATGAGTTCATTAATTGTCATAAATTTTCTCCTTTTAGTATAAATTATGCCGTCCAAAATACGACTTATATATTATACCCTTATTTCAAAGAAAAGTCAATAAACATTTTGTAAACTTTTTAAATATCAATTGACTTAACAATTTCAAGATTGAACTTACGAGCCATTTTCTGACATTTTTCAATATTCTCATTGTCAGAGAGTGCATAGGGGTAATGTGCATCAATGCCGATAATGGCTTTATTTCCGACTTTTTCGGCAATTTTCAGAAATTTTTCAGATGTATAATGTCTTTTATCGTGAACACCGAGGGCGTTAATTTCAACGGGGATATTTTTATTTTTAAGGTACTCGCAGAGTCTTGTAAAATGTTTTTCATATATTTCGTCCTCCCCTGTGAAATATAATAAATCGGGGTGAGCAACATATTTATATCTTCCGCTTTCCATGCCTTCTATAATGGAATCAACGTATTTTACAAGTCTCTCCTCGCTTTCCGAGGGGATACCTGTATAACCTCTGTATATTTCATTTTCCATGAAATGCTGACCGAGAATCATATAGTCAACGGGATAATCCGCAAGAAATTTATCCTGTGCCTCGACAAGTTCAGGAATATATTCCGATTCAAAGCCGATATATATTTTTATGTCGTTCTGATATTCTTTCTTCAAATCAGTGAGTGACTGAAAATAATCATCAACCATCTGCGGACTCATTCTCATATCAGAAACATAATCATCAGGAAACACCCACGGGCAATGGTCTGAAAATCCGAGAATTTCAAAGCCGTTTTTAACAGCCTGTTCGATATATTCCCTGTCCTCGCCTATTGCGTGACCGCATCTCTGTGTATGTGTATGATAATTTGCAAACATAATTTATTCTCCTTTTAAAACAGGACAGCCATAAGCTGTCCCGTTTCCATAAATTATTTTATTTTCGGGAGTTTTGAGACAGATTTCTGTATTTCCTCATCTGTGGGGATATAATCGCTCATTTTTCCGTCATTATATGCCGCATAAGCATACATATCGAAATATCCTGTACCTGTAAGACCGAAGAGAATAGTTTTTTCCTCGCCTGTTTCCTTGCATCTGAGAGCCTCATCAATTGCCGCACGGATAGCGTGACTGCTTTCGGGTGCGGGGAGTATTCCCTCAACTCTTGCGAACTGCTGTGCAGCCTCAAATACTGATGTCTGCTCAACAGATATTGCCTCCATGAGTTTCTGGTCGTAGAGTTCTGATAAAATCGCACTCATACCGTGATATCTCAGACCGCCTGCATGACTGGGAGAGGGCATGAATCCGCTGCCGAGGGTATACATTTTTTGTAAGGGGCATACTTTTCCTGTATCGCAGAAATCATATGCATACACACCTCTTGTAAGGCTGGGGCATGATGCAGGTTCAACTGCAACTATCTTATAATCTGCTTCGCCCCTGAGTTTTTCGCCCATGAACGGTGCAATAAGTCCGCCTAAATTCGAGCCGCCGCCTGCACAGCCTATGATAATATCGGGCTTTATGCCATACTTGTCCATAGCGGTTTTTGTTTCAAGTCCTATAACAGTCTGGTGGAGAAGTACCTGAGAGAGAACACTTCCGAGAACATAGCGGTAGCCTTCCTTTGAAGTTGCAGCCTCGACAGCCTCAGAAATCGCACAGCCGAGACTTCCGTTAGTATCGGGAAATTCAGCGAGAATTTTTCTTCCGACTTCCGTTGTATCTGAGGGGGAGGGAGTTACAGATGCGCCGTAAGTACGCATTACTTCACGCCTGAAAGGTTTCTGTTCATATGATACCTTTACCATATAAACATTGCAGTCAAGGTCGAAATATGAGCAAGCCATTGAAAGGGCAGTACCCCACTGACCTGCACCTGTTTCGGTTGTAACGCCTTTAAGACCCTGTTTTTTTGCATAATAAGCCTGAGCTATTGCAGAATTGAGCTTATGGCTTCCGCTTGTATTGTTTCCCTCGAATTTGTAATATATTTTAGCGGGGGTATCGAGATATTTTTCGAGACAGTAAGCCCTTACAAGCGGTGACGGGCGGTACATCTTGTAAAAGCTGAGTATTTCATCGGGAATATCTATATAGGGTGTTGTTTCGTCAAGTTCCTGCTTAACGAGTTCATCGCAGAAAACGTGGCTGAGTTCCTCAGCGGTTACAGGTTTTAAAGTTGCAGGATTGAGGAGTGGTGCAGGTTTTTTCTTCATATCCGCCCTTACATTGTACCACTGTTTAGGGAGTTCTTCTTCTGAGAGATAAATTTTGTATGGTATTTTTTCGTTTGACATATTAATTCTCCTTATTTAAAATCGTCAAATTGCGCCTTTGATGCCTTGCGTTTTCGTCCACTTCACTCCGTTCACTCCCAACGCAAGGGCGCAATTTTCCTCCTATTTAAAATCGTCAAATTGCGCCTTTGATGCCTTGCGTTTTCGTTCACTTCACTCCGTTCCGTTCACTCCCAACGCAAGGGCGCAATTTTCCTCTTATTTAAAATTCAAATTTTTAACGGTGATAACCGCCGCCGCCGTGACCACCGCTGTGCGAATGACCTCCGCCACCGCCGCCTCTGCTGCTGCTTGATTCTATTTTGGTTCTTGTTGTATGTGTACGCAGGAAAGTATCTGTCTGCACACTGAACTGTGATTTCTGCTTTGAAACATATACATCAGGGCTTGTTGATGCCTTGAATTTGTAATGACTTTTAATGCAGGCTTTTGTTATCAGTGATATTACAATACCTATCAGGAATGATACAAAGGTTATGAAAATCACGGTTGAAGGGGCATTTCCCCTTGTTATGTAAAGTTCACCGTTTTTGTAATAGAAAACTTTTCCCGAAGAACTGTCCTTGTAATGTCTTGAAAAACTCTTGCTTTCGTTTTTTTGGTTCATAAGGAAATCGCAGAATGCCGTAATTGCCTCATGAATCTGTTCAGCCTTGATTTCCTCGCCTGATACAGGGAGATGAGGAATCATAAATCCTTCAAAAGTTCTGTCATCTATTTTATCCTGATACCAGAGTACAGCCTTTCCGCTTGTGGAAAGGTAATCATAAGCAGGAGATTTTCCTGATATATCTATGTAATAGAAAACTCCGTCCGTATCTTCTCCGAAAATTTCGTCATAGCAGTCGTCCGCAAAAATTTCCGTTTCATAGTCAGAATTGTCAATATAAAGACTGTCAGGGAGAAATACAACTATATTCATTTCAAGCAATTCCGAATATGCATCTATCATTTCATTAATTTCTTCATATTCCACGCTGTCAAAAAGACCGTACTGGTCATAAATTCCCGACAAATCCTTGTCGCCTGAATAGCCTTTTGCATAATTTGCCGCTGCATCAGCCTTTAAAGCGTTAAGCGGAAGGATAAATACACAAATCAGGGCAAGGACGGCTGAAAATATAAATTTCTTCATATTATTCCCGTACCTCCCAGCAAAAAGCCTATAAGCGTAACAGCCGCACATACACCGATACAGAAAAGATTTAATTTTTTATTGTCGAGGGGAGGAGTACCCGCAAGTTTTCCCGTCTGACCGTTGAGTGCAAATTCATATATCTTGTCACCGTATTTATACGACATGAACCATACGGGGAGCATCATATACTGCCATTTTGTACTTCTTATATTGTAAGTTTCGAGATTCGGGGAAACGCTGTTGTAATTGGTGAAAGTTGATTTCATGACATCTTTTCCTGCCTTTGTGACACGTTCCTTTACTCTCGGAAAGACTGCAACCTTGTCAACGTCATACTTATCCGCATAGAATCCGCTGAGGTATGACATATCGAAATCTTTAAGTTCGCCGTAGTCAAAGGGTTCAATGGATTCCATAAGCAAATCCTCTATTTTGCTTTCACCGTCCGCAGGAACTCCGCTTACATAGATATTTCCGTGTCTTTCTACCTGAAATTCCTTTATTTCGGTATATTTGTAACCGCCTGAACTCCATGTGCGGATATTTTTTCCTATGCCTGAATAATCTGCCTTGACATCGCAGTCAGCTACCCAGAAAGGCACATAAAGACCTGTCATTTTTTCGAGCTGCTGTTCTGACTTGAAATCATTCGGCAGAAATTTTCTTTTTTCGCACCATTTTTTGAACATATCGAGTGCGCTGTCTCTTGTTATCTTAAAGCCTATAACTTTATCAGGCTTGAAATTTCCTGCGAGTTTTCCCGAAAGTATTACGGGATTATGGCAGTAATAACAGAAAAGTGCAGTCTGTCCTTCCTCTGCCATTATATCAGCACCGCAGCTTGAACAGTGATACAGATTTGTATGTTCTGCAAAATCGTCTTCTATGGCAGCCTGCTGCTGTGCCTGTTCCTGCGGTATCTGCAAATCCGCATATATTTCTCTTATTTCTTCAACTGTATAACTGCTTTCGCAGTATTCACAGGTTAATTTCTGAGTTGTGGGGTCAAATTTCAAATCAGCATTGCAGTTCGGACATTTATACTCCGCAGCGTCCAATAAAACCACTCCCTTTTCATGTATTAAGAACACATAATTCTACATCATATATAATATCACATTGTAAATTGATTTGCAAGAGAAATTTACAAAATAAGCTTTACAATCAATTATTTTTATATAATATGCTCTGAGATTTTTTTAATGCTTGACAATTTTTGTAAAATAATGTATAATATTATGGACAGCTTTTTGTTTCCGCAAAGAGACTGTTATTATTATTTATTATAAAGGAGATGACGATATTATGAACTATAAATTTTCAAATATTACTGATGAAATCGCAGAACTTGCCGAAAAATCCGTTGAGGGCTATAAAATAGACCCTGCTCTCTATACACAGTATGATGTTAAAAGAGGTCTGCGTGATATAAACGGAAAAGGCGTTGTTGCAGGTCTTACCAATATAAGCACAATTCAGGTTGACCCCGATACAGGTGACGGAAAACTCTATTACAGAGGTATTGATGTTGAAGATATAGTTACAGGTTTCATAAAGGAAAAACGTTTCGGATTCGAGGAAACTGTCTATCTCCTTCTTTTCGGCAATATGCCGTCTTTCCATGAACTTTCTTCATTCAAGAAAATTCTTGCTGATTTCCGCAGTCTGCCCCCGACATTCACCCGTGACGTAATCATGAAAGCCCCCAGCGACAATATGATGAATACTCTCGCAAGAAGTGTCCTCGCACTGTATTCATATGATGACAAGGCTAATCTTATAACTATACCGAATATTTTAAGACAGAGCATTGAACTGATTACTCTTTTCCCGCAGCTTGCAGTATACGGCTATCATATACACCGCTATTCAAGATACGGGGGAAGTATATTCATTCATGACCCTAAGCCTGAACTTTCAATAGCTGAAAATCTCCTGTATATGCTCCGCCCCGACAAGAAATTCACCGAACTGGAAGCCCGTATCCTTGACCTTGCACTCGTTCTCCATGCCGAACACGGAGGCGGTAATAACTCAACATTTACCGTCCATGTAGTTTCTTCATCTGGTACGGATACCTATTCCGCAATCGCTGCCGCCTTAGGCTCGCTCAAAGGTCCTAAGCACGGAGGCGCAAATATCAAGGTCGCTAAAATGTTCGAGGATATGAAACATAATGTAGGCGACTGGACTGATGAAGATGAAGTTAAAAATTATCTCAAAAGACTTCTCCATAAGGAAGCTTTTGACAAAGCCGGTCTTATATACGGTATGGGTCACGCTGTATATTCACATTCAGACCCGAGGGCAAAGGTTTTCAAGGGATTTGTTGAGAAATTAAGTTCCGAAAAGAACAGACATGACGAATTTGCACTGTATTCACTTGTTGAAAGGCTTGCACCCGAAGTTATTGCCGAGGAAAGACGCATATACAAGGGAGTGTGTGCAAATGTTGACTTTTACAGCGGTTTCGTTTACAGAATGTTAGGCATACCCGATGAGCTTTTCACGCCTCTTTTCGCAATATCAAGAATTGCAGGCTGGTCTGCACACAGAATCGAGGAGCTTATCAATTCAAACAAAATAATCCGTCCTGCTTACAAGGCTATATCCCCCATGCGTGAATATACCGATATGGAAAACAGAATGGACTGAATTTTAAATAATAGGAGTGTTTTTTATGAAATGTAATTATTGTGGAAAAGAATTATCAGACAGCGCAAGATTCTGCAACTCATGCGGTGCTGCCATACAGCAGAATAATACCGTCAACCTGAAAAAACCTGAGGATAATATCGACAAAAGTATCAATAACCCCATAAATATGAATAATAATCTCAATACAAACAGCGTTAATAATACCTCTGCCGGTGAATCTCCGAAATATGTCGATTTCGGTGAGGCTATAAGCCTGTTTTTCAAAAACTATATCAACTTTTCGGGACGTTCAACAAGAAGCGAATACTGGTATACAGTTCTTTTCATGTTCCTTGTCGGACTTGTACTCGGTCTTATGGGCGAAAAAATGCAGTTTATATCCAGACTTTTCACACTTGCAACCTTTATCCCGTCACTTGCAATATGTTTCAGAAGATTCCATGATGCAGGCAAAAATGTAACCCCTCTTATAATCATGTATGCGGCTTATTTAATTGATATAGTACTCGCCTTCGCAACATTCGGCTCGGCACTTGTTGCAGGATTCGGTGGTTCAAGAAGTGCTGTCGGTGCGGCAGGAGGAATGATTCTGCTTTTATTTGTTGCAGGAATCGTGACTCTCGGCATAGCTATATATAATATAGTTATACTCTGTCAGCCCAGCGTCCCGACAGAAAATCAGTACGGCAGACCGCCTATGAAATAATCCGTATGTTATGAATAATCAGGATAAATATAAAATACTTGACCGTGATACTGTAAAATATATTGCAATAGCTCTCATGTTTGTCGGTCATACTGTTGCATGGATAAACCTGATGAATAATCCGCATGATGACTATGCTGCATACAAACTCCCTGTCGGACTGATTATTCTTAGTTTCATGTCACTTTTCTGTCCGCCTGTGATGTTCTTTTTCATAGGGGACGGCTACAAATATACAAGGGACAGGAAAAAATATGCTCTGAGATTATTTGTATTCGCCTGCATAACCCAGCCTTTTCACTGGCTTCTGTTTCAGCCCGTCAACGGCTGGCGGAGTACAAATGTAATGTTCACGCTGTTTTTCGGGCTGCTTTCAATAATGGCATGGGAAAGCAGGTATAAATTATGGCAGAAAATATTATTGATAATCCTCTGCGATATGGCAACAATTGCCATATATTCCGACTGGCTTTTAATGGGAGTGCCTTTTATACTTTTCCTTTATATTTTCCGTGAACAGCCCAAAAAAAGATTTATTGCATACATAATTCTTACGCTTTTGCAGTTTGTGCCGAATATTTTTTCAATCGGAAAAGTACCTGCGTATAAGATTATTGTAAGCATTATTGTGATGATTTCGGTATTCATGGCGGCATATGCCTGCATGACTGTCCTTTACAACGGAAAAAAGGGAAAAAACCCTGTTTTTGCAAAATGGTTCTTTTATGCATTTTATCCTGCACATCACGCTGTAATCTATTTAATTAAAATCCTCACGGATAAATAATAAAATTTTAAACAGAAAGGAATGTTTTAAATGAATAATTCTGCTCAGAAAACCACCTTCAACGATATCCCCTGCATAGAGCTTTCCGCAGGAGGATACAAGGCTTTAATCGCCTATGAAATCGGCTCAAACGTAATCAGGCTTCAGGACATTAAAAACGGTATGGAGTTTTTCCGCTTCAACCCCGAAAATACCGCTGATGTTATAAAACAGTCCGCAGAAGTATGGGGTCTGCCTACCCTCTATCTCCCCAACAGATTCGCTGACGGTATCCTGAAAACCTCCGATGCAGTCTATCATCTCCCCGTAAACGAAAAAGCCCCCTATAACAACCATATTCACGGTTTTCTCCATAAGAGAAAACATGAAGTTGTTGAATTTAATTCGGACAGCAATTGTGCATGGGTTAAGACAAGATATGTATATGACGAAAATGACGAATTTTTCCGGTATCTCCCTGTACCATTCACTGCTGAATATACTTTCACGCTCTCTGCCGAAGGTCTTGAACAGGATATAAATTTCACAAATAATTCAGCCGATAAAGTTCT
>OCVV011303931.1_pt1 | contig 29401 bp, 15 predicted proteins | sample 1539721 | NCBI WGS metagenome assembly OCVV01 (sample SAMN02144230, study PRJEB22623) | gut metagenome | biome: sheep rumen | host: Ovis aries | place: New Zealand | reverse complement strand
AGCATATAAAATCCATATGAAATTATCTGTTCTTTTATTAATTTTGGTTGAATAGGTTTCATAAAGAGCCTCATACTCATAAGCTGCTTTACCTAATCTTGTGTAAAATTCTTTCTTATTCATATTAAAATGATACTACGAGTTCGTATTATTGTCAATTGTTTTACCCAATTATTTATATAAGAATTTAGTGGCTTACACGATAGCCTGGACCTATCGTGTAGCAATCGTGGTCTTTCGTGTAAAGAATTAATTTTCAGCTGATATTGAAGCAATAAAAAATGGGCATCTTCGCTAAAAGTGTTAAAGGTATAATAAAAAAATTGTGACAGATTTCTCGTATCACAATTCTAGTTCTTTTATGGTGGAGACGATGGGATTTGAACCCATGTATATAACCCAATCCAATTTGCTTTCTACACGTTTATCCTATCCAGAAACTTCAGTAGGCCTAAGCGAATAGGCAAACCAAAACCTACCTACATTCTACTTTGTTCATTAAATTGCTTAGAATAGCAACAATCTAATATATCCTACCAATTGACCTCAAGCTAAATGATGTAGGAAATCACTTAGGTGAGTTAGCTAGATTATAACTAGCAAGCGAAAGCTACGTTAGCTCTAGTATTTCTAGCAGCTAAGAAGCTATAATCATTTTTTTCTGCGGTTATTAAACCTCGACGTTTTTAAGGGAGTCTACTCCCACGTGCTTACAAACCTTCATGAATCACAGCGAATCCAGAACGTCCCCATGTATGTATATTATAAACTCTTAATAAAAATTATCTATAAGAATTTTTAATATCTTTTGAAATATTACGTTTAATATCTCTTTCTTTGATTGCTTCACGCTTATCTTGTAATTTCTTACCTCTTGCTAAAGCAATTTCAATTTTAACTAGACCACCTTTAAAATAAGCCCTCAAGGCTACAACTGTCAATCCTGCAGTTTTAACCTTGGTATTTAATTTATTTATTTCGCTTTGATTTAAAAGTAGCTCTCTACTTCTTAATTCATCATGATTAAATATATTACCAAAATCATATTTGGCAACAAACATATTAACGATAAACACCTTATTATTTCTTAAAATAACATATGCATCGTTAATATTAACCTTACCTGCTCTAATAGATTTAATTTCAGTTCCAGTAAGCTTAATTCCTGCTTCAAATTTATCTAATATAAAATATTCGAAGCTAGCCTTTTTATTAGTACATATATTCTTCTCTAAAGGCATCATAATCCTCCTTTAACATGAAATTAACACGATATTTAGGATCAACTGATGTAATAATTACTTCTACTTCTTGCCCAATTACAAAGCTTTCATTTTCCTCATCATACATATCATTTGATGATATTAATCCTTCAATACCATTATCTAATTTAACAAACACACCAAAATTCATTACACTAGTAACCTTACCAATAAAAGCCTTGTGTAATAGCTTTCTAGCAATTTTGCCAAATAGCATATCCTCAACATCCCACTCAACCTTAGTTGCGTTTTGTTCACTTTCACTATTTTCTTCTGCTATGGCATCAATTAAGGTTGTATATTTAATTATATCATTATTTAAATCTGTAGGATGTAATAATAATTTTTTTATCATTCTATGAGTCATTAAATCAGGATAACGTCTAATAGGGGAAGTGAAATGGCAATAATATTGAAGCTGTAATGCATAGTGTCCTAAGCATTCACCACTATAATATGCCTTTTGCATGCTTTTTAAAAGTAAATTACTAACAATCTCACCATTACCTGATTCATTTGCTGCATCAATAATTCTTTGTATTTCCTTTGGATGAATATCATTTTTTAGGCTTTTAATATTCATACCCATATCCTTTAATTCCTTACAGATAGCCTGTACCTTCATAGATTCTGGCTTTTCATGTACACGGTATACTATTGGTAATCCTAATAAATTCATATGGTATGCTACTACAAAGTTAGCTTGAAGCATAAAATCCTCAATTAGATTTTCTGCATCGCCAATAACTCTCTTATGAGAGCTAATTGGCTCACCAAAATCATCAAATGTAAATCCATACTCAGTAGAATCAAATGTAATTGCACCTTTTTTATTTCTATTATATCTAATCTTTTTAGCAAGTTCATTTGAATCTAAAAGCATTTGATAAATATCATTATATTTATTTATTAATTCCTCATCACCTGATAATATTTTATTTACATTATTATAAGTCATACGATGAGCTGATTTAATAAAGCCTTCTTTAATATCATAATCAATTAGCTCACCATTAGAATCTAAATTGATTTCTAATGCCATAACTAATCTAATTACTCCCTCATTTAAAGAACATATTCCATTTGATAATTTAGTTGGAAGCATTGGAATAACCTGATTAGCAAAATAAACACTAGTTCCTCTTTTTAAGGCTTCCTTATCAAGAGGCATACCCTCTTTTACATAATTTGCTACATCAGCAATAAAAACATATAGCTTATAATTATCGCCTATTTTTTCAACTGATATTGCATCATCAAAATCCTTACTATCATCACCATCTATTGTGATTACCTTTAAATTTGTATAATCAGCTCTTCCAATAAGCTCTTTATCCTCTACATAATCCCTAATATCATCACACTCTTTTATAACTTCATCTGGGAATATATTATCAAAGCCATATGAATATGCTACCTCAAAATATTCAATATATTTATCATTCATATTACCAATAATTTTTTCAATTTTGGCAGTAATTCTAGATTTATATGTTAATGATGTATATACAATATCCCCTTCTTTAGCACCATTTAAATCACCTTTATTGATATCAATAGCATTATAATCTGGATTAGTAGGTACTAAAAAATATGTATTTTTCTTTCTATTTAACCTAACTAAACCAGTTAGATTATTAATTTTATGCTCAATAACCTTATATAAAAATGCATCATCATAACCATATGGTATGATTAGGGCAATATCTTCTGAAAAGAAATTACGAAATCTCATATTACCTAAATAATATTTTTTATCTGTTATAACATCAAAGGCTACAATTTTGTCTCCTCTTACAATAAGTTTAGCCTTAATTGCCACTCCATATCCGTATTTAGGAGCATATACAACATTTCTATTCTTTTCTAAATTTTTTAAATATTCATCTAATAATTCTCTTGAGATATTAATTCTTCCTGCTAATTCTTCAAAATCTCTTACATAATGAGTTTTTATAAAATTATATACATAATCTTCATCTATTTCTTTTTTTTTTGATAATTTATAATATCCATTTTTATAAATTATTTCTTTATTTTCTATCATATCTGCAAGTAATGCGTCAACATTAGATGTTTGACAAATATCAACGCCTAGCATTTTATATAAATCTATTTTAGATACCTTATTTCCACTAAGTATCTTTAAAATCATCTCTTTCATGTTGACACCCCCTAAAAGATAAAAAAGAGATTTGTTTTCGCAAATCTCATTTAATAACTAAATATTATGAATAATTACAGAAGCTAAAACAAGACCTATGAATAGTAATGCTAAAACTAATGTAGTTCTTTGCATGAATAATTCAATTCCTCTTGCTTTTTGATCTTTAAATAATTCTGACTTTCCACCATTAAAGGCATCATTTATGTCATCCTTAGATCCTTGTAACATTACAATAATTATCAATAAGATTGCTACTATAGCAACGAATATATCAATTATGAACTTCATAGAAATACCTCCTTTGGTCGATTCGCTATGATATTATACAAAAAATGGTACTATATTTCAAGTGAAATAATTAATTATTTTCTTCTAACTTATTATAAATTCCTAATAATTTAACTTCATATTTCAAATTAAGGTTATCCATAAGCCTATCTATATTTTTTAGATTATCTTTTTCTATTAATGATTCAATAAAAAATTTATATTCTCCAATCTTAGTTTTAAGTGGTCTAGATACAATAGATGTTAAATTTAAATTATATTTATTAAAATCACTTAATATATCATAAAGAATTCCTGATTTATCATTTTTAGAAATAATAACTACAGAAAATGCTAAATCATTTTCTTCTGGTATTACCATCTCTTTACCAATAATAAAGAATCTAGTTTCATTATATTTTGAATTTTCTATATTATCCTCAATAACTTTGTGATTATTAATTAAATGAGCTGGTACTACTGCCGCTACGTTTGGATTTTCTTCATATAATCTTAATGCTTCTGAATTGGAATTACATCTTTTTATTATAAAATCATTTTCAAGTAAAAATTCACTACATTCCTCATAAGCCTTACTTTGGACATATACCTCTTTAGCATCTTTATTACCAATTAAAGCAAATTTAATGGGCATCTTTACCTGACTTACAATTTTATAATCAGATTCAATTATATAATCAAGATTTTCAAATACATATCCTGCGATACTATTTTCTATTGGAAGTAATGCATAATCTTTAAAATTATTCATTATTCTATAAAATGTATCATAATATTCAATATCTAAATCTAGATTATTACTACTTATGTATTTTTTTACTGCAACACCACTATATGTCCCACTAGGACCTAAAACAGCTATCTTCTTCATACATTATACCTTTTAAAAGTGGAATCATTTTTTTATCTTTTTTAGGATAATAATATACCATATTTTTATTGTTATCCTTTAAAATGTAAAATCTATTATCCTCAATCACTAATGCAGCTCCTTCTTCAATTCCGAAGCAGGCTAGATTCATCTTTTTTACTTCATCATTATATATTATTAAATCATCATTTTGAAAATGTGGACAAATGCTTAGATGTAATATGTCAAGACAATCAACCATTTTATAATTATAATTATGAAAATTATCCTGATACATATCCCTATCACCAAATGATCTACATGTTAATAACATTGCCCCTGCTGATGATCCTACATATGTAATATTATCATTAAGATGATTAATTAATATTTTATCTAAATTATTATCCTTAAATATCTCAACCAAATGGTTAGCATTACCACCACCAGCATAAAAGATATCTACATTTGATAATAATTCATCAAATTTATCAATATTATTATAATCAAGAATATCAATTTCACAATCTATATTCTTCATCATCTCTTTAAATCTTTTAATAGATTTTGATGTATTAATTGCGGCAAGCGGACAAAAAAGAATTTTTGGCATATCTACACCAATAATATCTATTATATCCCTCTCTATTTTATCATCTAATATTTCTTTATTTACTTTGCCACCAATTAATACAAATCTCATTTACGTTTTGCCTCTAAATGATAAATTGGTCCAAGCTTTGACCATTTATCCTCAAATTCTGTTGTAATATTGTTAGGATATTTTTCTAAATCCTTATGTAAATCTAGTGAAATATTATAAATTGAGAAATTATTTTCATTAAATGATTCAAGTGAATATTCAAATAATCCTCTATTATCTGTTTTAAATTCAATTACACCATCTTTAGTCAATACATTTTTATATTGATTTAAGAATGTTTCACTAGTTAATCTTCTTTTAGCATGTCTAGCCTTTGGCCATGGATCAGAGAAATTCAAATAAATTTTATCTATTTCTCCATCAGCAAAATATTCACATAAATACTCAGCATCTAAGCACATAATAAATAAATTATTTGGTGCCTCTTCCATTTCTAATATTTTTTCTAAGCAACGTAGCAACACTGAATTAAATTTTTCAACCGCAATATAATTAATATCTGGATTATTTTTAGCAAGTGTTGTTATAAATTGTCCTTTACCACAGCCAATTTCTAAATGAATTGGATTATCATTATTAAAAAGCTTATGCCAATTTCCCTTATTATCTTTAGGATTAGGTATATAAAATTTATTATTATCTACTTGTAATCTTTCTTCTGCGTTTTTTACATGTCTTAATCGCATTATTTTGTTAACTCCTTAATTGATTTATAATAAATTTCAACTAATTTATCAAAATCTTCTTCATACATATATTCGTTAGCTATATGACAAACATCCTCACGTCCTGGGAATAATGGTCCGAAGGCAACACCGCATTCTAGCTCACGAGCGTATGTTCCACCACCAATTGAAAATGGTTTTGCGTCCTTATCAGTGCTTACTTCCTTATAAACATTCATTAATGTTTCAACAAGCAAATTATTTGCTGGAACAAAATGACGATTTGATGTGTTTAGCATTTTAAAGCTAAAGCCATATTTAGATGTTGCAGCACTAACACACTTTTCAATTAGTGCAAAATCTTCATCCTTAGGCACACGGCAATTAATACCTATTTTTCCTTGATAATTATCTATTTTTACAACTGCAAAATTTGATGTTAAATCCTTCATTTCATTGTCAAAATCATTGTAGCCTATTTTATTACCTCTTGTATCAAATAAATAATATTCATTAACAAATTTTGCAAGCTTTGAATCACTATATTTATTTAAAAAGTCAAATAATAAGTATGCGGCATTTATACCTTTTTCAGGGCACATTGCATGGGCAGCAAGACCATATACCTTATAGATTCCATTTTCATATTTACCATCTAGATTATTATCATTTAAATATTTAATAAATTCTTTAGATAAATCTAGGTTAATTTCCATTTCAGCATATGAAGGAACCATATTATAACGTTGTCCAGAATTGAATTTTGATATAACATTATCACTAACTAATAAATCATAGCTACACATGCCTTTTTCGCCATTGATTAGTGGGAATTCAGCATCTGGTGAAAAGCCTATACGTGGCATTCCTACCTTCTTATAATAATGCTCAAGACAGCGTGAACCTGATTCTTCATCACAGCCCATAATTAATCTAACCATCTTTTTAGGCTTGAAACCTTCATCTTTTAGCATCTTCATGGCAATATATGTGGCAATTAATGGGCCTTTATCATCCATTACGCCTCTTGCATAGAATTTAGAATCTCTTTTTGTTAAAACAAATGGATCACTAATCCACTCACTTTTTGTTACAGGAACAACATCTAAATGGGCAAGTAGGGCAAACACCTCACCACTACCAAAGCCAATATGGCCTGCATAATTATCAGAATTTAATGTATCAAAGCCATCTTTTTTACCAACATTTAATATATAATTTAAAACTTCCTTATTAGCTATACCAAATGGTGCATCACTATTTTCTTTGTATTCATCTAAAACAGATGGATAAGAAATAACGTTTTTTAATAGCTCTAGGGCATATTCCTTATATCCTTTATTTATATAAATATCTTTAAACATATTCTACCTCAAAATTAAAGGCTGTGATTTCACAGCCACATTTTTAAATTTCTTTTGCTAAATCTAATTCAGCAATTTTTCCTTTTAATCCTTCAATAGCTTCTTCTTCATCAGCGCCACTTGCTTTTATCTCAATTGTGGCACCAGTATAAATACCAAGTGACATAACACCCATAATTGATTTTAAATCGATAGTCTTCTTTAACGCTGTTAAAGTTATATCACAATTGTATTTCATAGCTTCGTTTACAAGTGTTGTTGCAGGACGAGCATGAATACCATTTTCGTTTGTTACTTTAAAACTCTTCTTTATCATATTTCCACCTATAATCTAGCATCGATTGCTTTTTTAATTGTATTTGAATCATACTTGAATAAGATTTTAATTACATTGCCTGTAACAAATACACCATTTAAGGCAAGTGATTTAATCTCATCTAATTTAACCATATCTAAATCATTTACTTCTATTTTTAATCTGCCATTATCAACATTAACATTATTAACGTTTTTAATCTCTCCTAAATAGCCAATTAAATTATTAATAAATTCGTCATCAACTTTGATTTTAGAATTTGGGTTCTTCTTTTTCTTAAAAATGATAAATGCCACAACAAGTAATAATACTAAAATAGCGGCCCCAATTATTATGTAAACATAATATGGCATAAATTTCACCAACTTTCACAAGACTATTATATAAACTTTAGATAATTAATTCAAGAAAAATATTGACAGTTTTTGCTGTTGTGTATATAATTTAATTGTATTCAATTTAATTTTATATCAGGAGGGTCTTTTATGTCATTTTATGACTTTAAAGTAATAGATAATAAAAAACAACCTGTTGATTTAAGAATGTATCGTGGTAAGGTATTACTAATCGTTAATACAGCTACTGGCTGTGGCTTCACACCACAATACAAGGGACTTGAGGAATTATATCTAAAATATCATTCTGAAGGCTTTGAAGTATTAGATTTCCCTTGTAATCAATTTTTAAATCAAGCACCAGGAACTGATGAAGAAATTCAAGAATTTTGTACTAAAAAATACAATGTTACATTCAAACAATTTTCCAAAATTAATGTAAACGGCAAAGATGCAGAGCCATTATACAAATATCTAAAAAGTGAAAAGGGCGGTATATTTGGCAAGAGAATCAAATGGAACTTTACAAAGTTCTTAGTTGATAAAAATGGTAATGTTGTAAAAAGATTTGCCCCTACTACTAAACCAGAAAAAACAGAAAGAAAAATAGTGGAATTATTAAAATGAAAAAATACGAAGAATTAAAATTAGAAAATCAATTATGTTTCCCTTTGTATGCTTGTGCAAAGGAAATTGTACGTCATTATAGACCTTTTTTAGATGAGATAAATCTAACTTATACTCAATATATAACTATGATGGTTTTATGGAGTGAAAATGAAATAAATGTAAAGGATTTAGGAAAAAAGTTATACCTAGATTCAGGAACATTAACTCCTCTTCTAAAGCAGCTTGAGGCTAAAGAATACATCACTAGAACAAGATCTAAAGATGATGAGCGTGTCTTAGATGTTAAGATTACAGAAAAAGGATTAAAATTAAGAGAAAAAGCTTCTAAAATCCCTTCTAAAATGTCAAGTTGTGTCAAATTGACTGATGAGGAAGCTACATTCTTATATTCAATTTTATATAAGATATTAGGAACAATGGAATAGGAATATTCCATTTTTTATTGTTTGAATAATAATTCATTTGCAAAAAATAACATATTGTTGTATATTATTATGGACAATTTAGAGAGGGTATTATAGTATACTATAATAAAATAATTATGACTAAATTCATGAATAATATCAAATTTAAATTTGAATATTTAGCTCATAAGAAGTTTTTTAATGAGATTTATGTTGCCATATTTGCATTAATAACTATCGTATGCTGGAAATATAATTCTTTATTAGGACTTGAAATATTCTTAGGAGCATTATTTTTAGTTGTAGTATTTTTAGATGATTTGAAATATGCAATTCCTATTTTAGTCTTCTTCCTCTTTAATATAAATTTTGGCTTTTCAAATAGTGAAGTTCCAAAGGTAATTATATATTTAGTTGCCGATGTTGTATTATGCTTACTATATTTCACAATAAAAACTGGAATAAACATTAAGAAAATGAGATCGCTTATTCCATTATTAGGTTTAGCTATCTCACAGATGATTCCAGTTTTCTGGACTGTTATAAAAACTGAATATGCACTATATTTTATTTATTTTTCAAATATCTTATATCTAGTTTATTATTTTGTAGTGGCAAATGGTATAAAAAAAGGAAGCTTGGATATTCTTTCAACAACCATGTCATATCTAGGTGTATTAGTTGCGATACAATGTATCATCAAGGTATATGAAATAAAGCCTGCTTATGAAGAAATATTAAATTTATGGTATTATTTAGGCTGGGGATTATGTAATGAAGCAGGAATTATGATTTGCTTATCAATTCCATTCTCCTTCTATTTAATCAGCAAATCAAATCAAGCAAGAGTAATGTTTTTGCACAATCTAAAGATAGTCGTTTCTATCGCAGGTATTATATTAACAACATCAAGAGGCTCTTATTTATTTGGCTTTAGTGAAACAGCTATTTTATATATTGTTACTTTCTTTTTATCAAAGGATAAATTTAAATATTTTAATTTTATTGTCTACTTCTTATCAATTTTGTTGATAACATTTGCTATATTTGGTACTGAGACAATTAAATTCTATAATGACGTGATTGAAAAGGTATTTTTATTACATCTAGATGACAATGGTAGAGTCAGCTTATGGAAGGATGCATATCACCTATATATGCAAAATCCAAAGACAATTGCCTTTGGCCCTGGTGTAGTTGCTGAAATAAAGGAAGTTGGTTCAGCATATGGTAATCAGCCTGGTTGGGTTGCATACCATTCCACATTATTTGAGACAATGGCAATGGGTGGTGTATTTGGCTTATTCTTCCTAGCTTGTCATTTTGCAAACCATTATTCAGCACTAATTTATACAAACAAAAGATTTATGATTATCATTGGCTTAGGATCATTATTTATTGATGCTTATGGTATGATTGATAATTCATATTATATGATTTATTATATGCTTCCTCTTTATGTAATACTTGCCTGCATAGATAATAAAATTTATGATAAAACACAAATCGACTGGCAAGCATTAAAAAGTAAAGAAAAAAGACAATTATCATTTACTTATGGAAGCATTTAAAACAATTTGACTACATAGTCAAACTTTAATATAATTTAAAAGGTAATAGGAGGTCTATTATGCAAGACGAATACGAATTAGATGAAGGTATATCTTTAGGTACAATATTTAAAGTTGGCTTCGGAAGAAAATTACTATTTTTAATTGTTACACTTGCTGTAGCAGTTGTTATGTTTTTAGTTATAGTACTTTTCTACAATAAAGGAAAAGTAAATTATGAATCAACATTCAATTATAATATGTCTACAACTCAAAAGGATAAATATATTGATGGTTCTTCATATAACGTAAATTCTATTATTTCTTCTACTAACCTACTTAACATAAAAGAAAAAGATGCAGATTTTAAAAATATTGATATAGATAAATTAATTGAAACAAACTCTATATCATTAACTAAGAGTGTTAAAGAATATAATAATACTGAATTAAAGGCTGAAACTGTTTATACATTAAAGGTTTTAAAGAGATATTTCCCAAATGATAAGGTTGCAGCTAAATTTATTAAAGCAGTTGCTGAAACACCAATTGATAAAACTAATAGCCTAGCAAATTCCTTAACATATGATGGTAACTTAGTAGCTTATACTGTTGCTGATTCTTATGAAACTAAGATTTCATTATTAAATATTCAAAAGGAATTCTTAGATGCATCATATGAAGCACTAATTGAGCTATATGGTGATATCTATATTGATAACCGTTCACTAACAAGCTATCAAAAGGATATCGATGATTATTTCTTAGTAAATCAAATTGAGGCATTAACATCACAAGTAGCATTAAATGGTTATGTATTAAATTTTGATAAGCATGTAAATGATTTAAATATTCAAAAAGAGCATTTAAATACACAAATTGCTAAAAACAATCAAGCAATTTCTAATATTGAAGCTGAAATTGAAAGAATTATTGAAAAGCTTGATGGTACAACAATTAGTACTACATCATTAGGATTAGATGCTTTTAATACTGAACTTGCAAAATTGAATTTAGAAAATGCTTCATATCAAAATGAGCTTGAAATTGTTCAAAAGAAGATTGATTTAAATGGTGGAGCAGATAAAACAACATTTGAAACTACATTAAAAACTTATTATGATGCATTAAATAGCTTTACTAAAAACTATAAGGAAGTTTCTAAAAAAGCTTATTCTAGCAATGAAACAATAAGTTATACTTCTTCTTCAGCAATTAAAACTTCTGGTGGTTTATCATCAGTTATTGCAGTTGTTATCGGCTTAGTTTTAGGTATAATAATCGCATTTATTGTTAACCTAATCGTTGATAGAGAAAAATTATCCCCAGATTATGTTTGGCCATCTAAAAAAGCAAATAAAGAAGCAAAAGAATTAGAAAATAAAGAAGAATAAATAAAAAATGGATTTCTCAAAATCCATTTTTTTATTGCTTATTATATTCATTTGATATTAATTCAAGTAGATCATCATCTTCTACTAGCTCAAAATTACTTTCACCATCAATATAATCAACTCTAAATACTAATGCTTCATCTGGGCTTAATCCTAAATCAGCCTTCACAGGTCTTAATACCATATAGCATTCTTCATCTAACTCTATTTCAGCATCTACATAGAAATCTATTTCTTGATTGTTTTCACCATATAATGTAACTATTGATTCTTTCATACTAACTCCTCTTACAATTTGAACACATCATACAATTACCTTTATGGTCAAATCCAAAATAATTAGATACTGTTTTATGTACACAGCGATTAGATATACATAAGCTAATAATTGAATCTAATTTATGATAATGTTCTTTTTTAATTTTATCTATTTCCTTATCATTTTTTTCTTCATTATAAATATTTTCTATAAAATATTCAAGTGTGGCTATATCATGCTCATTATATAATATGATACCCTCACCATACATTCCATCACGTGAGGCTCTACCTGTTTGTTGAGAAAAATCCTCAATTGAGGCTGGAAGATCATATTCTATTACAAATCTAATATTTGGTATATCAATTCCCATACCAAAGGCATTTGTACAGACAATTAAATTGCTTCTTCCACTCTTAAAATCCTCGTATGCCTTCTTTTTTGCATCATTTTTAAGTTTTCCATGATAAATTGATACATTATACCCAAGTGATGATAAAAAAGAAAATACGCACTCACAGGCATTTATTGTTAAACAATAAATAATACCTTTCTCATCTATATGCTCTTTTATAATATTAGATAGATGCTTATTTTTATTATTAGTTTTTATTATCTTATAAAAAATATTTTCTCTATCACAATTTATCTTAATAATTTTAGGATTATTAAGTCCAAATATATCAATTATTTTATTTGTGGTTGTAGGAGTTGCGGTAGCGGTCAAGGCTAATAGTCTTGGCCTTATTTTTATTTTCTTTACGAAATCAGATATTTTAGATAATGAATATCTAAAATCCTCACTCCATAAAAGAGTATGTGCCTCATCTACTACAATAAATGATACATTTATTTTTGATATCACATATAAGAACTTTTGTGATAACAATCTTTCACCAGCTACATATAGTATTTTTATTTTACCACTTAAGAGTCTATAAAATATTGAATCTATTTCATATCTATCTAAAAGTGATGATATAAAGTCAGCTTTTATACCTTTCGCTTTTAGATTTTTTACCTGATCCTGCATAAGTGAAATTAGTGGTGTAATAACAATAGTCACTCCTTCTAGCATCAAGGCAGGTATGACAAAGGTAACTGATTTACCAAATCCTGTAGGAAGTAACCCTATTACATCCTTACCCTCCATCACCAAGTCGATGATTTCTTCTTGTTCAGGCTTAAATTTTTTTAGACCAAAATATGAATTAAGTATCATAACTTTATTCATAATGATATTGTATCAAAAAACAAAAAAAAGGAAATATGAAATTAATCATATTTCCAATTTTTTATTTATTAAAGAAGCTTAATAAATTGTAGATAATCATCGATAGTAACTTTGCCATCGCCACTCATATCTGCAGCTCTGAATTGAGCATATGTAATACTACCTGGTTTTTGAAGTTGTTTAGAGAATAATACAACATCAGATGTAGTTACATAGCCATCACCATCTAAGTCACCAGTTACAGCTACTGATACGATATCGATAATCTTACCATCATCTAGAAGTACAAGCTTCATGCCTGTTCCTAGAACTGTAGACTTATCGTTAATGATACGATCAGCACTTGTGTATACTAAGACATTATCACGCATGTCAACATCGAATTCATTGTTAATGAAGTCTTGGATTGTTGTACCTGCAGAAATGCCAGCAACTACGATAGTTCTATTCTTACTGTAGTATGTATGATCTTCTGCTACATACTCATTAGCTCTCATGAAGTAATCAGTTTCATAACCAGAGTTGAATGAGAATACTGCATTAACAATTGAGAATGTAGTGCTTACGCTACCCTTGAAGTTATTAATACCTGTAGCAGTTACTACTGCCATGCTTGTAGCAGTTGTCTTATTGATGTTGTTAGACCAAGTTAATGTGTAATCAACACCTAAAGTCAATTCAGCATCTAGGTAGTAAATTGTAGGTTTAACCTCAACAGCCTTAGAAGTATATTTTTGTTTAGCAATTTGTCCAAAGTTAGCAACTGAGATATCAGCTTGAACAACTGTTAATGTGATTGTCTTGTTATCAATTGTATTATCAGCCCAAGCAACATTATCACCAGCAAGTAAGCCGTATACTAATTCATAAGTACCAACATCTTTAATAACCTTATTATTTGCTTCTGTACAGTTATATTGAGCTGTTGTGTATGGCTTAATTACAGTACCTGTGTATACTAATGTGTAATCTTGAGGGATATCAATTAATACCTTAGTAATTTCAAATGGCTTAGTATCATTTGTAATTACATAGTTGTTCTTATTATATGAAGTAGATTCTTTAACTGCTGCAGTAGCTTGATAATTATTACCAACAGAAATTGCTTCACCAGCAGATACTTCAATTACAACAGCATCAGGTGCATAGCCAGATACGATTGCATATGGCTTTTGTGATTGACCAGTGTATTGCATTGATAAGTTATACCAGTTAAGTGTTAATCTATATGGATTAACAGTTAATGTAATAGTATCTTCAAACTTAGCGAAGTTATCTGTTGCAGCTATTACAACACTAACAGTGTATGTACCAACATTTGTAGGTCTTCCGCCTTCGAATGTGAATCCAATTGCACCATCAGAATCAGTTATAATTGTTGGATTAACAACAGGCATACCAGTATATGTTTGAACTAGGTTCTCATAAGATACTGTAGCTTGCTTCTTACTAATTATAATTGTTTCATAAGATATGATTGGTGCGTAGTTTTCAAAGATTACCTTATAGTAAACCTTAACACCATCAGCAGGAGTAACATCAGAAATCATAATGTTGTTAGATTGATAATCTTCTTCATTATTTGTTAAGCTGTAAGTAATTGTATATTCGTTACGAGGAATTGAATTAGATACAACAACACTAATTCCATATTCATTACCATCATATACTGTGTTTACACCAGTTGCAGTTACATAACCTTCAGCAGATGCCTTAGTAATTCTAACTGTTAACATGATTTCAACACTGATATTGTTAGATGGCAACTCAACGATATTACCATTATTGTAAAGCTTAATTACACTAATAAAGCTATTAGTTGAAGAATATACACCGATTGCACCACTAACTGTAGTAATTGTACCAGATAGGTTGAATGCTGAATTTTCAACAATCATACCATCAGCTACTTCTACTAAGTCGTTAGCAGCAATTGTATATGATAATCCATCATATACCTTAGATAATTCTGTTACATTACCAGCATTATCAACCATACTGAATAATAATACACGCTTTTCAATACTGATATCAATTAATTCAGTTTCAGTACCAGCATAGTTAGTACCATCAGATAAGATATACTTAACCTTGTACTCACCAACGCTAGATGGAGCAGTGATTACATTTTCACCAGTCTTGTCATAGAAGATAGCACTGATTGTACCATCACCAACATAGCTTGGATATGACTTAACATATGTGTCGCCCTCATATGTAGCCTTACCATCAATACCAACTAGTGCATCAAATGGTAATGTATCATATGTCTTAGTTGTAGCAATACTATCAACATTAATCTTACCCTCAGCCTTAGAGATAACGAATTCTAGATCCTTGCTGCTAGTATTATAGTTAGTTGATGTTAATGCAGTTGCAACTACCTTATATTCACCAGCATCAATTGGAGTTGAAGTCATTAATTCGTATTCACCTTGAGAATTCTTCTTATAGTAGCTATAGCTATATACAGCATTTTGCTTAGCATTAGTTACTGAGAATGATGGAACGACGATTCTACCATCATAAGACTTAGATAAGTCAACATTGCTTTCAATTACATAATTAATTCTAGCAATCTTTACATATAGATATCCAGTAGCATCCTCATATCCAGGACCACTTAATCTATATTCAACAGTATAATCACCAGCATTAGTGAACTCTAATGAAGTTACTGTTCTACCTTGTAATGTAAATTCAGCAGTTACATCATCAGGCTTATTCAAGATAACTGTTTGCTTAATAGCTTCAAAGTCATTATCTTTACCCATTTGTTGATATGTTAATTCAACTACTCTGTCATTATTAACAAACTTTTCACCAACGAAGCTGAAGCTGATTGCAGAGTTAACAATGTCAATTGTACCACTGATTCTGAATTCAAATGAAGATGTAACATCAAGAACATTATCGAATTCAGGGTTCTTATTGATAACACTTGAACTGATAATTTCAATTTCACTATCAGCAGTTGTATAAGTCTTAATTTCAGAGCCAGTAGTTTGTACAACAACCTCATAATCATGGCTAATACGTCTGAATAATGCTTCAGCACTATAATCAATTGAAACAATTTCATAGTAATAATACTTAGTATTGATTTCCATGATTAATGTATCAGCAGAGATTGTTACTGTTTGCTTGCTACCAGTCTTAGGTAATTGCTTATTAATTGTTACGTTAACAACGAACTTGTTAATTGTATAAGTAATTTCTGCACCCTCAAGTGTGTATGAGCTATCAGCAGGAACTGCTCTTAATGTATGAGAACCTGCAGTGATACCATTACCACTTACAAATTCAGTATTAAGAGTAACATCCACACCATTGATGTATGCAGTAGCAACTGGAGTCTGAACTTCACCATTATATGTATAGCTACTCTTCTTTGTCCATGTTACTTGATAACTATTCTTAACAATTGAGAATTCGAATGGTGTTGAAGTTGTATCATTATAGTTGCTATCACCCTTACAGAATGCAACAGCTACATAATTACCAGTTTCAGTTGGCTTACCAATTTCAGTTGCACCATCTTTTATTACCTTATTTACAGAATCGTAAGATGCAGCATCATTATTATAGTAATGATATACAGTTTGAGGATTAAATGAGTTAACACTAATTGGTAAATCATTAATTGGACTACCTGTATATGCAACCTTATTAGTTCCTGTAAATTTAATAGTTAAATCAGCCTTAGTTACTTCGTAATCAACAGCCTTTTCAGCTGAATAGTAATTACTACTACCGTTTACACTTATTACTGCACGATATTTACCAACTGCAGATGTGTAAGATGTTATTGTGTAAGTCTTAACAACATTGTTTAGATCATCAAGAGTTTCAGTAACCTTATAGTATGCGATAGTTGGAGATACAGTAATTGGAGATGTAGTCACAGTTATTGGAGTATTTCTTCTATCATATACCTTAGTAGGATCAGTGTAATTGAATGTAATATTAGCCTTCTTGATTCTGAACAAGATTCTACCTGTTGTTGTAGCACGATGAGGAGCACTAATTTCAAATGTTACAATTACGCCACCCATTAGTTGTGTACCAATAACAGTTTCTCCAGTTTCATCGTAGATATTACGAAGCTCAGCGTTAGCATTAGTTAATGTATATGTCTTATTTCTATTTCTACCATTTACAGAATATAGAACTGTAGCACCAGTTACTTCTGGAATTACATTTAAGCTATGAGCTTTACCATCATACACATATTCAACTACCCATAATTGACGACCTTCATCATCAGTTGTCTCTTCTGCATAGTCAGGAATGATTTGATCATTTTCTTCATGCTCGCCAACTTTAATCTTATACTTAGATTCTTCATAATTAATATTAACATTTAGTGATACAGTTACTTCATAGTTGCTTGTAGTTGGAGTATCGCCAGCCTTAGTACCCTTAACAACTGTTAAGCCAACATTGAATTGATCTTCTCTGCTGTATGTACCAGCTTCGGCAGAAATTGTACTAATATCACCAATTACAGTTTCACCATCAGCAACAGTTATACCGATTGTTGATAAATCCTTACTCCATGGATTACCATCATATGTCTTACTTTGTTCATTTGCAGGAACTGTGATAGTAATCTCAATTGGGTTAATATCATAATGATATTCAGTTGCACTAGTGATTTCATAGTTTGTAGTATCAGCAATTGATACAGTTATGTCGTATCCACCAACATTAGTTGATGTTGCATCACCAGTTGTATTTGTAATAGTTTGTGTAACTTCTATTCCAGTATAGCCAACTGTTTGAACACTAATAGTTGGCTTATTAACCTTACCATTATATGTTAATGATAAGCTATCTACTGATAATTGAAGCTCACGTTTAGCGATAACTAGCTTAATGAAGTCAGTTTCTAATGCAGATACATCTTGGTCTTGTGCAATATTGTACTTAACGTAATATGTACCAGCATCTAAATGGTTAGTTGCACCGATTGCACCGTTTAATGCTACTTCGTTGAATGTAGTCATTAATTCTTTATTGCTGTTATAGAACTTAATAGTTTGTGTACCAGTTGAGTTAGATAACAATCCTGGAAGAATTAATCCATCCTTAGAATATGTTGTAGATAATTGAGCCTCATTAGTTCCTTCAGCTGGAGTATATGTTACGTTAGCATCAGACATTACGCTATATACTGCAGATGTAGTTTGAACATTAATAGTTAATGTTAATGAAGTAATATGATAATTACCTGTAACTGTTATATATTCATTTTGAGAATTTTTAACCTTAATTGATAATAATTCGTTATTTAATGAATCCTTAGCAATTTGGATATAATTACCAGTTGTAGTCTCAGTTGGATAAGTATATGTATATGTACCAGCATGAGTTGCATTTTGTGGATTACCATTATATACAAGCTTATATTCAATGAAGATTTCTGGACTATTCTCATCAGTACTAATTGGCTTTTGAAGAGTATAATTCTTGAAGCTTCCTAAGAATACTGGATTATCAGTTAAGTCTAATGAAATATCCTTAGATACGATTTCAAATACATAATCTTCATTATTGCCAACCTTGTAATATGTAGCTAGGTGGTTAGTATCACCTGGAACATAAATTTCAAGCTTCCAAACACCAACATCAACAGCATCATCTACTGCTTCGAAATAATCGCCAGATTGACTTTGCTTATGATATCTAACAAGAGGTGCAAATTCAGAGCCAGTGCTTGTTACATGAATTAATCCATTGATACCTACGCCATCATATGTTCTCCAGTTATGTTCATTAGCATTAACAGCATAAACATCACCGTTCTTAACAAGGGCATCACCTAAGTCAACATTGATTGTTGAATATACCTTATTAATTCTTAATTCAATATGACCGATGAAATCATCATACATATTTTGTTGAATCTTATAGTAAATTGTGTAGTTACCTGCAAGTTTGTATAGAGGCAATGTAGAAATTGGCTCCCATACTGCAGCGTCTTTTGAAGTTGCCCAAGTTACTGTAGCAGTTTGTTGAGCATTGATTACGATCTTGTGATCTAAGCCATCATAATCAATTTCATTTAATGTACCATCAATATAGAATGTGTTATCAGCTGTTGATTTTTCAACAACATCGAATGCATCGCCTTCGCCCTTCTTATTAAGTGTTACACTAACATTTAAGCTTGGATACTTAACAGTAATCTTACCGTTAACTGTAACCTTGTAGTTTTCTGATAGATATTCGCCGTTAATCTTTTCAACGAATTCACCATTAATCTTACCATTTACAATCTCGATTTCATTACTATCGAATTCAATCTTACCATTAGCGTTAACTCTTAATGTACCAGAAGCAACAACAGGAATATCGATACTCTTGTCTACTTCTACCATTCTAGAGTTGATAGATGTTGTAGTTTGTTTACCTTCAACGAATGTTAAGTTGATAGGAGTTTGGTCTTCACCATTAATATTCAATGTTACATTCATTCTATTGATTTCAAAATTCAATGTGTAGATTGGAAGACGGAATAATGGATCTCTAACATCTAGCCATTGATAATTTTGTGGATCTCTTAGAATTGCATAAATTGAATGTTGTCCTGTAGATTCAAAGTATACTTCATTATCTGTAAACATTCTAATACCTAGTTCATCAAATTTAGCTTCGAATTCTTCTCTTGTATAGTCTGCAGACTTAATGTAATCAGTAATGTCTTCGATTTGTTTATCAGTTAATGTACCATTAATAGCCTCATAGTAATCATATAGATTTACAAGACCACTAGTTGATGAATACTTAGGAACTATAGTTGTAGAAATTAATTGTGGCTTACCAGTGTAATGGTATGCACCTGAAACAGATGGAGTATCAATTGTAACTCTTTCTAGTAAGTAGATTAGATTTGCGTTATTTAATCTATAGTTCTTATTAGATGTAACAACTGTTACAGAGTATGAGCCAATTGCACTTAATACTGTATCAATATCAATCTCGTTTCTCTTTGTTGTTAAGTATTCTGCGATATATGGATCTTCGCCTTCATTTACACGGTACTTCTTGATAATAACTGTTAATGGAACACGAGTATCAACATCCTTTTCAGGAATTGTTACTGTAGCCATAGGTAATACCTTACTATCAAATGGAGAGTGAGTATCAGACCAGTCAACCATTAATGATTGAGGAGTGATAGTTACAGCAGCATTAAGCTTAACTAGATAGTTCTTAGAAATATCTCTGTCATCAAGCATGATCTTCCATTGTTCTTCCCAAATGAATTCGCTGCCATCTATGTAGTTTTGAACACTTGAATAGATAACATCATTAGATTCATATGGAACGATATTGCCATTTTCATCATACTTAACTCTTGAACCATTAGTACCATATCTTTCTTCATCTTCTGTGCTTGTTGAACCAGTGTATGCTAGCTTAATAGTTCTTAATACACCACTGAATACTTCTTCATCATTCTTCAAGCCTTCTACGCTCAAGTATGATACATTAGTCCATTCAGTATTAATCCAGTAAGTATTTTCAGCAAATACTTGAGTTGTATTAATTGTGATAGTTACAGTTGTAGGGTTGATTTGGAATCCAATTTGAATGTAATCATCTTCTGTGCTTGTGCTCTTAGTGAATGCGAATGTAGAAGCATTATTAGAATATACTCTAACCATACCACCACTAACAACATTACCATTATCATCATATTGAATATCTAGGTTACCCTCATATAATACCTTAACTAAATCATCAGATGTATCATACATTGGGATAGGAGCACCACCAATTGATTTAGCAATTGATGTAATGATAGGTTTTGGAGTTAACTTAATACCTTGATACTCTGCTGAATATAACTTAGTTTGAGGATCATAAGTTAAGACAACACCCTTATATTGTTCTGTTATTTCAGTTGGATTTTCATCTTCATCATATTCATATTCACCAGTATGATGAGTCTTCCAAACTTCTGTTGGATCATTCATATTTAGATCTAATGAAATATTCATTGCAGATAATAATACCTGATATGTTTGTCCAGTGTAAACTGTCCAAGTAATATCATATCCGTAGTAGATAATACCCTTATTCATCCATCTAGCTTCGTTAGTACCTACATAGTTGTAATCAGTATTATCGATATTTTGAACAGTTTGATTTTGTCCACCAGATAAATCTATTTGATAATTATAGCCAATGTCAGTAGATTTAGCTCTTACATAAGCAACGAAGTTATCTCCACCATTAACAATGTTATCACCAACATGAATTACTGATTCAGGGATATCGATACCAAGGATTGGATTTTCACCATTATAATCAGCGAATGCCTCAGCAGCAATTGATGATACGAATACACCACCATGAACCTTAGGAATAATGATTATACCTGTATGAGAAGTACTACCTAAGTATTGTTCTAATCTTGGCTTATAGCCAGTGATTTCGAATGTCTTAGTATGACCATCATATTGGTAAATGAAGATATCATCATCAGTATCCTTCCAAACTGGATATACTGTATGCCATCTACCCATCTTAGTTTCAGCAGAATCATCGCCATAATTACCAGCCCATGAGTATCCAGCAGGCTTCATTTCTTCTGGAGAATAGTAAGCAATTAGGAAGAATCCTGGGTTAATATTAGCGAATACGCCTCTTTCTAGGATAGCAAGTCCCTTAGGGATTTCTACATAGATTAGTTTAGATTGAGTTTCATCATTATTACCAAACACTTCTGGTAATCTTTGCATATCGAATGCAGATTCTTCTATCTTGTATATATTATAAGGAAGAGTAATTTCTTCAAATGTAACCATACCTGATAATTGACCAGCAGTTATAACTGGCTTCTTAGTACTATCATCATTGTCAGTTACGATTGTTAAAGCTCTTAAACCAGCAGGCACACGATATACATCATATGTAGCATTGATTCTAGTTCCTTCAACTCTTTCGCCCTTAGCATTTAATTCAATTGCAGGTCTTGTGAATGTCTTTAATTCACCATTTTGCTTCATAAACTGTGCTACATCGATTGAGTTTAGAGAATTGAACTTACTTGATGTTGTATATGCAGATGCATTATTGCCATCTAGGCTAGCCTTAGTAGTATCATCAGATGAATCTCTACCAAAGATGTATGCGAAGAATGATTCAGCATTAGTTGCACCATAATTTGTACCGATGAATGGTAATACCATCGCAGTGATGTTGTAATCACCATTGAATACTGAGTATCCTAAATAAGTTACAGTAGCTGGAAGTGTAATTTCAGTGAAGTTAGAAATATTAGCATAAGCATATTCTTCAATTCTAGTTACACTAGCAGGAAGTTCAAATGTCATTTGGTTAGTATTATAGAATGCATAACCTTCAATCTTTGTTACACCAGAAGGGATAACAAATCCAGTTAAGCTTTGAGCATTCTTAAATAAACCACGAGGAATGACTGTGATTGAATTATTATTTGGATAAATAACAGTTGTGATATTAACATCATTTTCAAACATGTATGTACCAAATACATTAGCAAGATATGTAACATCTGTTAATTCTTCGATATCAGCGAATACTTCGCTACCAACTGTAGTTACATTTGCAGGAACTGTTAATGTGCCTACTAGCTTAGTATTCTTGAATGCCTTATCAGCGATTGTTGTGATGCTTTCAAAGATATCGATTGCAGCAAGTGATGAATTTTCAAATACAGATTGTGCAAATGTAGTAATCTTATTATTTGAACTGAAGTCAACAGCTGTAATCTTAGAAGTATTCATGAATGCTTCTTCACCAATTGTTTCAGTATTAGGACTGATAATTAGTGTAATTGTTGATAATGATGCATCAGATGCAGCATTCTTGAATGCCTTAGCAGAGATTGTCTTAATGTTAGTTGGAAGTGAATACTTGTTTTCAGTACTGTTAATCTTTTGTAGCTTATAACAATTTTCAAATGTAGATTCTTCTATTCTTTCAATTGAGTTACCTAAGAATCTAACATTAGATAATAATACATCATTATAGAATGCATATTTGCCTAATGTAGTTGTTGTTGCAGGAATGATAATATCTGTAATCTTAGATACATTAGCAAATGCATAATCATTGATACTGTCAAATACATCAGTAGCTGTTACTGATACTACAGTACCTATACCATCAGTAATAACTGTTCTTCTTGTATTTGGAATTTGAATAGATGTAATGTTACCACAGTTTTCGAATGCACCATAGCCAATAGCTGTATCATTTGTAATTGTTACAGTTGTTAAGCTTGTTGGAATATAGAAGCTTCTATACTCTACAGTCGCATTATATCTTTGTTTAGTTTCTGTTGTACCATCAGCTGGAAGCTGACCGAAGATTACACCGAAGTTGCGGTCATATTCTTTTCCACTTTGTAGGTTAACAGCGTTACTATAATTTCTAATACCAACGAATGGTAATGTGATGTTAGTTAATCCAATACACTTACCAAATGAGCCGTAGCCAACATATGTTACATATTCTGGTACTACAACATTGTTAAGTACTGGATCGTTATTGAACATACCATCACTAATATATTCATTTCTAATAGTTACCTTTTCAAGCTTATCCATATTAGCAAATGCATACATACCAACGCTATCGAAGTTCTTAGCTAAGTATAGTGATTGAGCTGCGTCAACGTTACTGAATGCATTACTACCTAATGTAAAGCTATTATAACGAGCAGGGATAACAATGTCATACATGTAGTCAACATCATTAATACCCTTTGTATTATATTGGTTGAAATAATGTAACTTATGGTCATCTTCAAATGCACTATCACCAATGATATGTAAGTCTTTTGTTTGAGTTGGGCTTACATACTTAACTGTTACTAACTCATCCATATTAGCAAATGCCTTAGTATCAATCTTAACTAGTGAGTTATTGATTGTTACAGTTGTGATTGTATCAACATCATATAATGCACCATAGAAGATATTTGTAGCATTTGTAATTGTTAATGTAGTTAATGTCTTAGGAATATATCCATATGCACCAAGTGAATCAGTTGGTCCAAAGAATTGTCTTACAAGGTTAAGCTTGTCATCACGATTAGATGGATCACCATAGAATTCATCATAAATTTGAGTTGTGTATCCGAATAGGTAACCAAAGATTGCATTACCATATTCAACATTATTATCTGAATAATTCTTCTTTCCAATGAATGGAATAGTTAAATCAGATAATGCATATGTACCACCAACAAATGCATAACCAATTGTCTCTACATTTTGAGGAACAATTAGCTTGCTCATAGCGATATTGTTGAAGAATACCTTTTCACCAATTGTTGTAACGTTATTATCGATTGCAACTTGGTTAATTGTATTAGAGTTTCTATTCTTAATAGTTGTTAGCTTATAACAATTGTAAAATAATTCATCAGCAAATGTCTTGATTAATGAGCCCTTGAATTCAACTGTAGTAAGTTCAACATCGTTCTTGAATGATTCTCTACCGATTGAAATTACAGTTTCAGGAATAACCATGCTAGTAAGCTTGCTACAGCCTCTGAATGCATAAGCATAGATTATTTCTAGTGAATTACCAAGAGTTCCATCAGGTAATGTGATAGTTGTTAAGTTAGAACAATTATCAAATGCACCTGTACCGATTACTCTATCATTAGTTACATGAACAACCTTTAATGAATCAGGAATTAGATATTCTACTACATTACTATTATTGCTGCCATATTGTTGACGAGTAACAGTTGCCTTAGCATTGGCATCAGCTACAGTAATAGTTTTCTTATCGCCATCGTAACCAACACCCCAAGTATAAACTGCAGTAGCCGCACCTTCAGGTAATACAGTGTTAGCATATGTACCGAAGATATAGCCAAGTACAGCTTCCTTCTTATCAGTTACTTGATCATAGAAGCTTCTACCAACGAATGGAATAGAGATTTCACTGATACCATAGCACATAGCTATTGCACCTTCACCAATTGAGTCAACATCTTGGGCATTGAAGCCAGATAGCTTTTGACAATTGTAGAACATGTAATCACCGATTACTCTATTGTTAATAGTGATTGTAGTTAACTTAGCGTTATTAGCGAATGCATATGCACCAACAACAGTTACTGTAGCTGGAATAGTTACAGATACTAGCTCACCGATGTTATCGAACATATGTCTACCAATCTTACTATTCTTAATATCAATAGTTGAGATATTAGGGCTATCTGCGAAGATATATGAACCTACCTCAGTTACTGTTGCAGGAATAGTAACCTTAGTTGCTGAAGTTAAGTTGAAGAATGAATAATCCTCTAATGTTGTTACATTTTGTGGAATATTGATTTCATTTACAAGTACAACCTCACTATTATTGTTAAGTTCTTCTTTATTGAATGATGTAATTGTTGAATGAGCAAATGCGAATTTACCAATATATGTTAATGATTGATAATTATCATTTGTCTTAATCTTAATATTCTTTACAACTGCACCATTTAGGCTACCAGTTGCTGTATGACCTGTGTTGAAGAATGCATAATCTTCAATTGCTTCAATGTTAGATGGCAATAGATAGTTTTCAACCATAGAAACATTCATGAATGTACCATAGTGGATTACCTTAGCATCTAATACCTTAACTGTAGCTAGGTTAGCAGGTAGATATGTAGTTACCTTATAATCTGCTCTATTTTCTAGATCATTATAATGGCTAAACCATTGATCTACTGCGACTAATGTATTAGCTAAGCCAGTATTATCAAATCCGAAGAAATGACCGAATAATGTAGACTTAGAATCATTATAGCCATTTGTAGCACTGCATCTATCTTCTGTTCTAGCTTCACCAATGAATGGAACGATTAGAGTTTGTAGATCTCTAGTACCAGCTATGAAGCCTTCACCAATAGATACTAGATTAGTTGTTTGAACTGAGTTGATACCTAAATTAACAACTGTGATTAATACGTTATTGAAGAATACATTCTTACCAATTGTTGTTACAGATTCAGGAAGTGATACAACTTCTACTGTATTTTGGGCAGTTGTATAAACAGTAGTCAACTTAGTGTCATTATAGAATAGACCTTCTGGGATTACTGTAATATTATTACCTTCAAATTTAGCAGTTACCACTTTATCCATTTCAGCAAATGCCTTAACACCTAAAGTAGTGATTGAATCAGGTAATATGATATTAACAATTGAATTAGAATTTTCAAATGCATTCGCACCAATTGTTGTAGTTGTAGCTGGTAAATAGATATTACGCTTATTAGCATTAGTTACTGGATCATCAGTTCCTCTTGTTAATACTGTAGTTGTGTTATCAACGCGGATTAATGAATCAGTATTTTCAAATGCATGAGACATAATCTCTGTGAAGTCAACGTTACCTCTGCCATCTGGTAATGTAACATACAATAGGTTAGTCATTGATGCAAACGCATATGACTTAATCTTAGTATCATCAGTAATTGTTACATCAACAAGTCCTGCAGGAATATAATATCTATTTTCATTTTGTCTAACTTTAATAAAGTCAGATGTGTTATGTTCATCATTAGTATCATCATTGCTTACAGGTGAGAAGATATAACCAAATGTAGTTGTATCTGTAGCGTTAGTAGCAACTCTATATTCTCCTACGAATGGAAGGATAATATTAGTTAATGACTTATCACCAGCGAATGCTTGAGACTTAATTGTTAAAACATTTTCTAAAATCTTAACATTATCAAGTACGTAGCAGTTATAGAATGCCTTTGTACTGATAGTTGTTGTAGTGTTAGGTACACCGTTATAGACATCATCATTATTTGCTTTAATCTTAGATAACTTATAACAGTTGTAGAATAAGCCTTCAGGAATTGTAGCTAAAATGATCTCATTTTCAAATTCAAATGTAGTCATTTCAATTTCATTTCTAAATGCATATCTACCAATTGTTGTTACACTCTTAGGAATGAACATGTTTGTTAACTTAGGATTATTAGGTGATGTTGTGGTAGTGCTTACTTCTTCCATATTGAATGCATATTCTTCAATAGTCGTTGTAGTTGAAGGAAGTATCATACTACTTGTGATCTTTAATGTATAAGTACCTACACTCTTATCAGCTGCTTGTAATTCTTTTCTTACTAATTGATACATGTTTTCAAATGCATGTGAACCAATTAATGCGAATGGAACTCTTTGACCAACAACTGAGTTATAACCTTCTTGAGGTAATGATAAATATTTAACCTTAGATACATTTTCAAATGCGTTAGCTCTAATTGCACTATCATCTGTAATCATAACACTTACTAAAGAATTAGGAAGATATGCTTCATAAGTACCTTGAGTAGCATTATAGAACTTAGATGTATCTAATGTATTCTTTAATTGACCAAATACATAACCAAATGTAGTTGTTTCTGTTTCATTGTTAGCTAGGGTAGCAGTTCTTTGCTTACCAACGAATGGTAATGAGATTTCAATTAGAGATTCCATACCACCAAATGCACCTTCATTAATTGTAGTTACACTTGTTGGGATAATGATACTCTTAATTGCCTTAGTATTATAGAATGCTTCCTTACCAACTGTCTTAACAGATGATGGAATAGTATTGATAGTTTCATCAGTTATGCCATCAGCAATTATTCTGCTTAAGCTTGTACAATCATAGAATGCGCCTTCAGAAATAGTTGCTAAATTAATACCATTTTCGAATGTAACAGTTCCTAAAGATGTATCTGCATTGAATGCATACTTCTCTAATGCTGTTACAGTCTTAGGGATAGTAATGCTTTGTAGCTTAACTACCTTGTTGAATGCATACTTCTTGATTGATTCTAGCTTGTTATTAACGTTTGTTAAATTTATTGTAGTAATTTCACCACAGTTATCAAATGCATAATCGCCAATTGCTTCTGCGTTAGTTACAGTTACACTCTTTAATGACTTCGGAATGAAGTATGTCTTTGTTTGACCATTATCATTGATAGTCATTTCAGTACGAGTGTATTCACTATACTTATTATCACCAGTGAATGCAGTGTAAGTATCTTCTTGGCCTTCACCAAATAGATAACCAAATACTGTTTCATCACTGAATGTTGTATATTGATGTGCACCAACGAATGGAATTGTAATAGATTGAAGGTTAGGGATACCACCAAATGCACCCTCACCAATGCTTGTTACATTCTCATGAACTGTAATTGTTGTTACAGACTTATTGTTATAGAAGACTTTTGGTCCTAATACTGTTACGTTTCTTTGAATTTCTGCAGTAGTTAATTCAACGCAGTTATAGAATGTACCTTCTTCTAATCTAGTAATTAATGAACCTAGATAATCTACTCTAGCAAGCTTAATATTATCTCTAAATGCATACTTACCAATAGTCTTAACACCGGCAGGAATTGTAATAGATGTTAATGCGCTACATCCATCAAATGCTGTTTGTTGAATATCAGTAATTTGAGATGGAAGGATAGCCTCTGATAGCTTAGTCATATTCATAAATGCACTCTCAGAAATTGTGTAGTCATCGAATATAACGACTCTTCTTAATTTCTCAGGTACATAGAAATGATATGGACTAGATAATGTAGTAGTTGAATTCTCATCAAGGTTAACAGTCTTAGCTGTACTACCTTCATAATCTTGAACTATTTCCATCATCTTATCATTTTCGATATGACCGAAGATATAACCAAATAGATGTTCGAACTTATCGCAGCCATCAGTATATCTAGACTTACCAACGAATGGAATTCTTAATTGAGTTAACTCATAACATCCACCAAATGCTGCATAACCAATTGTTGAAATTGAAGATGCAATGATTAGTTCTTGAGTTTGGCCATTTGCATTCAAGCCTAGCTTAGTGTCATTAAAGAACATGTATTCACCAATTGTTGTGTTATATAAAGTTAAATCATATAGCTTAGGTGAATTTGCGAAGGCATGTGTTCTTACTGTTGTTACTGCAGCTGGAATAGAGATATGTTCTAGACTAGC
>OCVV011277657.1_pt1 | contig 29407 bp, 33 predicted proteins | sample 1539721 | NCBI WGS metagenome assembly OCVV01 (sample SAMN02144230, study PRJEB22623) | gut metagenome | biome: sheep rumen | host: Ovis aries | place: New Zealand | reverse complement strand
GAATTCTGTAAAGCCAGAAGAGATATTCAAGAAAAACGTTTAGAAACCATAAAAGAAGTATTTGGTGATCAGATAATTGCTGAAATACCATTACAAGCACATGAAGTAAGAGGTATCGACCAACTTTATGAAATCTGTGATTTATTATACGGTTCTGATCCAGGAAATGGACCTATAGCATTATAATCCCCACCACTTACTTTTTTTAAAATAAAAAAAATAGAATTAAAGAAGTTTATCTGTATTTTTTCCTTTGATCCCAAATTAATTTCATGCTTTTTCTTCCACCATAAGAATTATCAAACATGTACATATCCCTTGTTAACTCAGCAATTTTGATACTTGCTTTTACACCGTTTTTAATTAATCTGGAACCTTGTGGTTTTTTCATATGTTCTACCGCATATTCAATATCATATGCAGTTATAACATCTATACCTACTGATTGAGCCAAATCATTACTGGCATGTTCTGTATGGAATCCTAACAATTTGATGGACGGAATTGATAAAGCTCCGACTTCTATAGTAACACCCATTCCTGCACAGTATATAACTCCCTGTGAAGCATTCATCAGACTTATTAAATCCACATACCCATCAATAACATAAACCCCTCTTCTTGTGACAAACTGACTGATAGAAGTGGCTTCGAAACGATATGGAATAATTAATATGATTTTATCCAATTTTTGAACTTCATGAATAATTTCAGGTATGTCTGATGCTCTTGTATCTCCACCCAAGAATAGTACATAGAAATCATCCACCCCATATCGTCTATAAACTTCTTCTTTTTCCATTATATTAGCATTATAAACATATTCTGCCTGAGGATAACCTTTAATGTTTACAGTATTTGTTATATCATACATCTTTTTCAATGCTTTTTTTGCATGACTGTTAGGTACTGTTATTAAATCAGCATAAGCAATCATTTCAATAGGATTATATATGTCCTGTTCTATATGTAACCGAGGAATATCCAATTTTTTTGCTGCTGATATACCTTTTCTAACATCACCTGCATTTCCACATGTTAAAACCAAATCAACATCGTTTGATTTAAGGGCTTTGTAAGTGCGTAGAGTATCCTGCAATACCAGTTTACCTATTGTAAAATCACTTCTTTTAGCAATAATATTACGTCTGCCTTCCCCAATAGACAACACTTTGGAACTGTAAGGACTTAATAATTTTTTTGCACCTTCACTATGAGTTAATGCTATTATATTATCATTTAAATTTTCAATAACAGGAATTAATGTTTTTGCTGGTGCTGTTTCAGCAACTACTGCGATATCCATCTACACACCCCCTCTATTTATTGATACTGAATAAAATATTATAATTAATGTAATTAAAAAGAACAGTAAAACAACCAAATCAGTTGGTCCTGTTTCTATCCATATAAATACATGTGCCAACAATATTGCATATAATGCTACGAAAATATTCTTAAGAGATTTCTGAATCTTGTAAATAAAATTCATTATTACTCCCAATAAAAACATTTGAATCAACATTGCATATAATCCAAAATCCAATAATGCCGGACCAAATATCATTGATGTTGTTGAATGAGCATAACCCAATGTTGTTGAACCTACTATAACTCTAGGATCTGTTGATTTAAAGAAACCCATCAAAGTATTGTAAATTAATTGGCCATGAGTACTTCCCTGTAACAGTACTGCCTTATCTAGTACCTGTAAAGTATAACCTGCCCTGTAAAATAATAATTCTAAAGGACTTAATGTCCATGTTTGCCATTCAATTGATTTAACAGCAACATACCCTACAATTAAGAGCAATACAAAGATTGCCAATATAGCCAAAATCAAATATTTCCATTTTAAATCTCTTGTATAATATACAGTTATTAACATACTTATAACAATAGCCATAACAGTTGTTCTATAACCTGTAAATACAAATAAGATTAAACCAATAAAGAATAAAATATAATACTTTTTATTGTCATATCTTGCCAACAATATATTAACTGAAGGTAAAAACACAAGATAAGAAACTAACCATATTCTTGTAGCAGCATGTGCCTTTAAATATCCACTGAATAAAGGTATTCCACCAAGATACAACAAATTAACCACTTGCAATAGAATACCCAATATTACGAAGGACAATACGACTTTTTCTGAAAATATTTTATCCAATTTAGATTCGTTTACTGAAAACTCCCTATTTTTAAGCATATAATCTGAAAGACAAATTCCTCCAACATATAATAATAAACCTAAAAATATTATGTAAATAGTATTGATATTAATGCCCACTAACTCTTTTAAATGATATTGAAAAGCAATTTGAGAAAAAATTAGATAAATAATAACCAACAGAACTAAGACCAATGGAGAAAAAATATCTATTTTTTTGTAATCCATAACTATCAACCATAAAATAGTTAATTAGCATTTAATAAATACTAAACTATATAATTATATCTTTTTAAAGTGATATAAACATTTTATTTTAATTAAGAGATTTTGGGAATAACATGTCAAATAAAGTACTGAAAAATAGTTTTATTCTAGTGATAGGTAATCTTTTATTTAGAATAGGAGGTTATATCAACAGATTATTAATGAGTAGAATGCTTGGACCTGAAGGTTATGGTTTATATGGATTAACACTTCCTTTTCAGGGTATTTTCCAAATATTATCTGCTGGAGGATTACCTCCTGCAATATCCAAATATGTTGCTGAATATAATACACAGGATGAGAAGGCTTTAACCAGACAAGTTATTATAACATCAACAAAATTTATGGTTTTAATGGCAATACTTCTTAGTATAATCTTATTATTTTCTTCAGATTATATTGCCAACAATATATTTCATAAACCATTAGTAGTTTGGCCTTTAAGAGCCGTTTGTTTGATAACTCCATTTAGTGTAGTTGTAGGTGCTATGAGAGGAGCATTCCAGGGAGTATACAAAAATGAATATACCGTATACAACAGGTTAGCAGAACAGGTTTCAACCATTGTTTTTGCTTGTGTTTTTGTATATGCTGGTTTATATGCAATGGGTGCTGTATTAGGTAGTGCATTTGGATTTATTATCTCAGCAATTACTGCAGTGTATTTATATAAAAAATATATTAGCCCATTATTTTATTCTGAAGATTCTTTGAATTTAACTTTGAAAGAAGAATTAAAACTATTATGGATGTTAATACGCTTTGCAGTTCCTGTTGCAATAACTGCATTATCTGAAATGGCCATTTATGACGTGGGTACTTTAGTAATAGGATTTTTTATGATGTCCTCAGATGTTGGTTTTTACAATGCTGCTGACCCTATTTCAAGAATACCTTTAGTAATATCATTATCAGTTTCAACAGTTCTTTTACCGGCTACTGCAGAAGCATATGCACTTAAAAACCATGATTTATTACAAAAGTACGTTATTGACTGTTTAAGATACAGTATATTAACTGTGTTACCATTATGTGTTTTAATAAGTGTTTTTAGTACACCAATTATTACATTATTATTTAGTAGTGTTTACACACCAGGTTCTGGTGTTTTAAGCATATTAGTTATAGGTATGTCTTTTTACAGCATTTATATGATTTGTAGCAGTATACTTCAGGGAACGGGAAATCCAAAACTTCCAATGATTATACTGTTATTCGGTACAATACTAAATTTAACATTAAATGCCCTGTTTGTATACAATCAGGGAATCATTGGTGCTGCAATAGCAACAACAATAACAACATTTATTCTTATGATTGTTATAATGTATTTTGTAATAAAAAATACAAAGATACAAATCCCTTGGAGAAATATCTTATCAATTCTCTTTGCAAACATCTTATTAACGATAATATATTTAATTATTCCTAAAACAATTATAGGATCAATTATTGGAATGATTATTGGAAGTATAATATACGTGATTTCGTTAATACTCCTTAAAGTATTTACTAAAAGAGATTTAAACTTCTTTGTACAATATTTAAATAAAATACCAATTTTAAAAGGATATACAGAAAGAATAGTTAACTATATTGAAAAGAAAGAATTAATATATAAAATAGAAGACTAAAATTACAAAAAGGGTGTTAACATGTCTAAAAATAGAAAAGTAAAATTAAGTAGAAAGACCAATGAAACTGATATAAAAATAGAATTGAATATAGATGGAAATGGAAACAGTGAAATAAACACAGGATTAAAATTTTTAGACCATATGTTAGAATCATTTGCCAAACATGGATTTTTTGACTTGAAAGTTAAAGCCATAGGAGACATTGAAGTAGATGATCACCATACTGTTGAAGATACTGCATTACTTCTTGGTGAATGTTTTAAAGAAGCTTTAAAAGATAAAAAAGGTATTGAAAGAATGGGATACAGCATAGTTCCTATGGATGAGTCATTAGCACAAGTTGCTGTTGATATTAGTGGAAGAAATTATACTGTTTTTGATGCTGAATTTAAATTCCAAAAAATAGGGGATATTAGCTCCGAAAATGTTAAACATTTCATTGAATCCTTTGCAAATACCAGTCTTATGAACATAAATATCAAAGCAGAAGGAGAAAATGATCATCATATCTGTGAAGCAATATTCAAGGCATTAGCCCGTTCATTGAATAGTGCTACAAAAATTACTCATGACCAAATATTAAGTACAAAAGGTAAATTATAAATTTACCCATACACTCTTTTTATTTATAAGTATCAATTAATGATTGTCTTACCCACACAGAACCGTCTTTAGCGTGAGAAGTTCTTAAAACAGTGTCGTTTGATTTTTCTATTTCACGTGCTTCATCAGCTAATTTAGCTGCTGCTGACATCAATTCATGGGAAGCTGTAACTAAGGGAATGTACATATCAGGTTCATCAGTTTTAAAACATGCTGTAATATTCATATCTGAAACTAATGTTGCCATATTATACGCTGCTATAGCCTTACCCATCGCATAAGGATTTTTAAAACCTGCATTAAATACTGCCAATTCAGATGTGACAACAAGTTCAGGTAATTCTACAGGTTCATTATTTTTGATTTGATTAATTAAAGTATCCATAGCATTTGTTACTAAACGTAACGCTCCAGTTATTGATAAAACTTTTAATACATCTGCATTAAACAGTGCCATTTCCGTAGGGTCTAAAAATTCTCTTCTAGCACCAATCATTGCATCTGCATGAATTAGAATATATCCTAAATTTTGTTCTTTTAATTTATTTATTGCTTTTTCGCCAGGTTTATCACCTATAACAACTGCAGGAATTCCTGTCTCGGATAATTTATCCCTTACTATACGTGGTTGTTTAGAACTAGGGTTGGGACTTATAAAAATTATTAAATCTGGACTGAAATAAAAAATTTTAGGTAAAATATCTTTAACTTGTTTTTCACCCATTTTAGCACCAGTACTTATAGTCCTTACATCAATATCTTCTCTATCTGCCCGTTCATCCAATAATAAATCTATAATAGGAGAAGTCCCTATATTTCCAACTTTAATTATACCAATTTTTAATACCATAATTTCACATCAACATCTTATATTATATTTTTTTATTTCCCTTCAATTATAGATTGTGTAAAGTTATATGCAAAATCAGGTAAACAAGAAGTATGTGTATGTATGTAACTGGCAACAGTGTTATTTTTTAATAAGCCATCATATTTTCCAGTTATTCCCACACCCCTTTTCATTTCAAAGGCAAAATCATTCTTGTTTGAACCTGTATATTCAACTTTTGAATAATGAAATTCATGACCATGATAAGTTTGTCCTCGTTTTAGGATAGGATTGTCCTGTATAACTTCTGCAATAGTATAACTTAAACCCTGAACTTTTTTTGTTAAAGTGGATTTATATGGGAAAACATCCACCATAGGCAAATTATCTATGGATTTTGTTAAGTACATTAAACCTCCACATTCGGCATATATAGGATTATTATTTTCAGAAAATTCTTTAACTGATTTCAACATGGTTGTATTTTCAGATAATTCCTTTTTAAATATTTCAGGGTATCCTCCCCCAATATATAATGCATCAACATCAGGAAGTTCTTCATCATGTATAGGACTAAAAAATACTATTTCTGCATTATTAGCTTCTAATGATTCTATGTTTTCATGATAGTAAAAGTTAAATGCTTCATCAAATGGTATCCCTATTTTGGTTTTTTCTTCTGTTTTATTTAGAGACCATATTTCTTCATATTCATCTTTAAGTGATTCTGAATTATCCATTATTTCCAGCAACATATCTAAATCAAGGTTATCTTCTATAAGTTCTCCCCATTTTTCAATTAAAACTTTAATACGTTCTTCTTCTACTGCAGGAATTAAACCTAAATGTCTTTGCTCCATAGTAATGGATTTGTCTCTGACTATCCCACCAATAACAGGAGTATTTGCTAAAGTTTCAACTGCTTCTTTTGTTTTAAGATAATGTTTCTGACTTTTAACATTGTTTAATATTACTCCTTTAATATTAATTTGTTTATCCAATGCTTTGAAACCTAAAGTCATTGCTGCTGCACTACGAACCAAACTTCTACTATTAATAATAAGAATAACCGGAGCATTTAATGCTTTGGCGATAGAAGATGTTGTTCCAACATCTGTTACAGGACTTATTCCCTCATATAATCCTCTTACCCCCTCTATTATACCATAATCAGCATTACTTCTTTCCATACCCTGTTTAAATGATTGTCGTATCTGTCCTTCAGACATGAAAAAGGAGTCCAAATTTCTTGCATCATTTCCTGTTGCACATCTATGATAAGATGGATCTATATAATCCGGTCCAACTTTGAACGCTTGTATTTTATGTTTTTTTGATAAAGCTCTCATTATACCTGTGGATATTGTTGTTTTACCAACCCCACTTCCTGTTCCAGACAAAACTACTCTTTTCATATGTAACCCTTAATATATTTTAAAATGGGAGTTAAATAATTATATATCTTTAAAACATTACATATAATTTTTTTATTTAGCATCAATAGATACAAAAAAATGATATTGAAAAAATTACAAAATTAATAATAAGAATTATTCTATGGAAAAAAAATGTTCATATAAGAGGATAAAAAAAATGGTTAATGAACGAATTGTCGCATTATCTAATCAATTGAGAGAAGAAGGTGTAGCAGTTAGTGTGAGAAGTACAAAAACTGCCTGTGATGTTTGGAACTTAATGAAAAGTTCTACAGAAATAAAGGATATGCAGTATGCATTAAAAACAGTTTACATTAAAGACACCCATGATGAACAAAAATTTGACGATATATTTGAAGATCTTTTTTCAGAACCAGAAGAAGGCGTAAAACATACCACAAAAGAACAGACCGACAGTCCATTTAAAGACCCTGCAATTGAACAAGAAGATATAATGGGCTTACCTGACTCCCAAATAAGTGATATACCTATAGAACAAATGATTCCTCCAGAATTTAATCCTGAAGAGTTACAACAAAATAAAATACATGAAAAAGACCTGTTGAAAACTGACATTAATCATTTAAATACATTTGATGAAAGAATTGTTGATTTATGCAGAAAATTAGGTAAGAAAATTGCAAATAGTCGTGCACGAAGAAAACGATTAATGAAATCAAACAGCATCAACATGCCACGTACAATACGTACAAACCTTAAAAATGGTGGTAGACTAATCAATATTGTTTATGCAAAACCTAAAATTAATAAAACAAAACATATCTTTTTAAATGATGTGAGTGGATCATGTGATTGGATTAGTAACTGGTTTTTTTCAATTATATATGCATCACAAAGATCTTTTGATAAAATCAGATGTTATGAATTTGACAGCAAAATAATTGAAACAACAGATGCATTGAAAACAGAATCCTATGAAATTTCTTATGAAGCTGTTACATTGAAAAAATTACAAAGGGGAATGATTCACGGACAAACTGATATGGCAGCATCTTTCAAGGAATTTTTATCCAAAGCTCATCTGAATCATAGAACAACAGTGATTATTTTAACTGATTGCAGAGATTGGCAAGGAAAAAGAGAAAATGGAATATTAGAAAGTGCTATGATATTAAAAGAAATAGTAACTAAAAGTTCAAAAGTAATGATATTTAATCCAGAACCTGAAAGCAAATGGGATACACCTACAAGTTGTGTACGTGATTTTCAGAATGTTGGTGCAGAAGTATACGAGATTAAAGATTTAAATCATTTAGCTAAATTAATTACCAATTTATGATGTGATTATATGAAATATTTTATTAGATATGGAGAAATAGGTGTTAAAAGTCCAAAAATTAGACGCAAATTCGAAAATAAATTAATGACTAACATACAATCAGGATTAAATTGTAGTTTTGAAAATAATCAGGGTAGAATTACATTAATTAGTGATGAAAGTGAAGAAAAAGTTCATGATGTTCTTGGAAGAACTTTTGGAATTGTTTCATACAGTCCTGTAATTGAAACTGTAACCGATAAAGAAGAGATTGCAAAATTGGTTAAAAAAACTTTGCCAGATTATATTGATTCAGGTAAATTTAATCCTGAGAAAGATACTTTCGCAGTTAGATGTAGACGTGTTGGAAAACATGAATTTAGCAGCCAGGAAATGGCAGGATATGTTGGTTCTGTTGTAATTGATTTATGCAATGCTAAAGTAAATTTATCCAACCCGGATTTTACAGTTTATGTTGAAGTTCGTGAAGATAAAACATATCTTTATTTTGAAAAAATTAAAGGTTTGAATGGTTTGCCTGTTGGTAGTCAGGGAAGAGTTGTATGTTTAATTTCTAGTGGTATTGATTCACCAGTTGCAGCGTATCAAATGTTGAAAAGAGGGTGTAGTGTAACTTTATTACACTGCGATAATTATCCGTTCACTAATGAGTCCCTTGACAAAGTTATTAAAAATACCCAAAACATAAGTCGATTCTCATTGGGAGAAGAAGTCAGACTTTACTCTGTTAAATATGGCAAGTATCTTGAAAAAGTTCAAAAAGATGCTCCTCCAAGGATGACTTGTGTATTGTGTAAAAGTGGAATGTACCAGTTAGCTTCCATTCTAGCCAAAAATGAAAAGGCTAATGCCATAGTTGATGGAAGCAGTATAGGACAGGTTGCTTCTCAAACTTTAAGCAATATTGAAGCTACAAGGTATCACTGCAGAATGCCAATATTCAGTCCTTTAATCTGTTATGATAAACTTGAAATAGAGGATATTGCTAAGAAAATTGGAACTTATGAAGTTTCTATAATACCTGATGGTGGTTGCAGTGCTGTTCCACGTTATCCTGAAACCCATGCAAATTTAGAACTGTTTAAAGAGATTGTCGAAAAAATTAACCAAAAAACTATTTTAGAAGAAACTGCTGATAGTTTTACTAAAATAGAATTATAATCTCCATTACTTTTTTTTATACCTGTGATTACTATGAATATGTTATTAAAAAATATTTCCAAAGCCCATAGCACCCCTTTAGGAATACAAAGAATCAAAAAAAACCTGAATCTTGATTCTGATGATGTTCTTGAATATTGTATCAATTTAATTGAAGATAAAAATAGTAAAATAAGAAAAGAAGGAAAAAATTATTATGTGACTAGAGAAAATGAAGAGTTAACTATTCATTCAACTAGTTTTACGATTATTACTGCACATAAAATTGATTAATTATAACTTATCAGACAAATATTGTCCTAACCTTCTGCTTAATGCAAGTATTGTGTATATTGGCGGTAAACCTTCAGCTTTAGGAAGTACTGAACCGTCAGCAACATACAAATTTTCTATTTCAGTTTCCAAATTACTGTCAACTACATCCCCAATTCTTGCTGATGCAATTAAATGAGCACCCCTTACATGTGTTGAAGATATACTTTCTATATCAGCACCCGCATTGACTAGAATATTTCCTGCTATTGCAGCACCCCTAGCAATTAAAGAAGCATCCTCAAAATCAATACCTTTTACTACTTCATTCATATATACATGACCCTTTGTATTATCAGGAACCTTAACCATTAAACTTATTATATCATCAACTGTGGCATCAGGATGTGTTTCCTGAATTTTAGGAAGTATGTATTGACTAGTATGAGGTGATATTAAAATATGAGGCAATTTAAGATATTTATTCATTTGTATTTCATAGTCCTGTTTTGCACCCTTATAATATCCACCTATAGTAATAAATGGATCTACAGCCAATGTTTCACCAGCTTTAATTCCTACTGTTCTTAATAATTTAGGAGTTACTATACCTCCTGCAGATAAAACCACCACATCTGCATAGTATTGATTTCCTTGATTTGTTTTGACTCCTTTGATTTTATTATCTTCAACTATTAAACCAATGACTGCTTCATTTGTTATTAATTTTACTCCATTTTTTTGTGCAACATCCAAATCAGATAAACTACTCCATTTTGCACCATGTGGACATCCCCATGCACATTTACCACATTGTTTACATTTACTTGGATCAATAGCTTTTGGAGTATCTTTCATATCCAAACCCAATTCCTTAGCTGACTTTTGAAGTAATTTATTAATTTTTCCTTCATGGCTTTCAGGCATTGTTCTTATACTAAGTTCTTCCTTAAGCCGCTCTAATTGAGTAGTTATATCTATATCATGATTTTTTAGTTCATCAACCAGAGAAGGTATTAAATTTCCAGCAATAACAACTGATGAACCGCCTACAAGGTCAGTTTTTATAAGTTCCATCTCATTTTTATCCCATACATCATAGTATTTGTATGCTTCACTTACATCTGCTAAAGGACCTTTTTCGAGAATAATTATTTCAACCTCATCATTTTTAGATAATTCCCTTGCAACGCTTAACCCACCAGTTCCTGCACCTACTATGATAACTTTATTCATGATTCCACCCATTTTCTTCCTCTTCAACCCTATTTTTTGCCTTTTGAATCGGAGTTAAATAGAGCAATTCCTTTTTCTGCTTTTTATTTAAAGAATTCGTATCAAATTTATTCAAATCTCCCCTTTCAAAATAATGTACATCCTTATTTTTATCATCCTGTTTTTTGACAATACTTCTTTTTATAGAATAAATTATTGTTGAAACAATTCCACATATTATCATAGTTATAATTACAGGTATTATCCATCCCATAAATAAATTCATATATACAGCAGATGATGATACAGCAATTGGAATACTTGTATCAGGCATGTAATTTTTCAAAAATAAACTTGAAGGATACGTTAACAAATAACTTATTGTCGTATATAATATTCCAGCAACTACTGCACTCCTTTTATTATCACATATTATTGGCATGACAATTGCTATTGCTATAAGTACTGCTAAATAACTGATTCCCATCCTAGTTAATTTTAAAGCTAGTAAAGCCACTATTAAAACACTGAATTTTTTTAATATACCAATAAACATCATAAAGTAACCATCCGATTAACTATAATTTTTTAACATACATCCATATATAAATATTTATCATAAATAAATTAAATAATTTGTTTTACAAAAGTAATAATAGAATAATAATTGAAGGGATTATAATTAAATTTAAAACTGTAGAAAATCCAACAAATGAGGAAGCTTATCAAATAATAATGGAAGGATTTGATAAAAAAGCAATGCTGATAATTTTATCAAAATGTCATGTGGAATATGAAGGTAGAGCACGTAGTATCCTTGAATCTGGAGATAGATTAATTTTGATTAAAAAGGATGGAACCTTTGCAATCCATCAGGAACTAAATTTAGATCCTGTTAACTGGCAAGCTCCAGGATGTAAAAACAAAGTTAGTTTAACCGATGAAGGAATAATATTAACCAGCAAAAAAATGAAGCCTAATGAAGAAATCAAAGTATTTTTAGATGAAGTTTATAATGTTACATATTACAATTGCCTGGATACTAAAGATTTAGAAATCAGAGGATATGAAAAGCACATGGTTGATCTTGCATGGGAAAAACCAGACATTATAGAAAAAGGATTCAGACCAACACGTCGTGAATATCAAACTGAAAATGGATTCATAGATTTAATGGGGATAGATTCTGAAGATAAACTGATGATATTAGAATTCAAAAGTAGAAAAGCAGGAATGAATGCTGTAAAACAATTAAAAAGATATGTTGATTGTTTCAAAGATAATAAAGAGTTTGTTCGTGGAATAATAGTTGCTCCCGACATTACCATCAATGCAAAAGAAGAACTGGAATCATTACAAATGGAATTTATAGCTATGGAAGCTCCATTAACATTAATAAAAGAAGATGTTTCAACATTAGATTCATTTTTTAAATAAAAAAAAAGGATTACATTAAAAATTCATAATCCTCTCCATTTATACTTAACAAAATTGCATCAACTATACAAGCAGTGTTCCATCCCACAACCTTAGTTGCAACATCCTGTAACTCTTCAGGAATTTCTTCAGCACCATATGGTCTGATAATAATTATTGCTTTTTCGAATGTTTGGGCATATTTAATATGTTGCTCAATCATTTCTCTATTATCATCCCACAAACCAGACAATACAATAAGTGCATCACAATCAGCTATTGCTTCAGCATAGCCTGTTTGACTAATATCTGTTATATCTTCCCATTGAAATGCTTCTGTAGCAGAATCTAAACGAGAAATAAATGTTTCGTAGTCTTCACATGATTTTGGATAAGATATGAAAAGTTTCCATTTATTTAAATTATCTTCAGGAAATAAATCTAACAAAATATCAGTCCTCCAGTAAGGCATTTCTTTCTACTTCTATTTCTTCACCAGTATCATCATCAATTAGAGTAAAACAATCGTTAGGACATATACTGGCAGATACTTCTATCTCATAAATTGACTTGACTAATCCTTCAACAGAATCTCCATCAACAAAAGCACCTTCCATATTAACAAGATTTTCATCATCCAAATAGAGTACTTGTGATGGTTTAGTACATGCCCCACATCCCTTACAGTTACTCCTATCAATTTCAACTTCTATCATTAATTTCACCAATTAGTTCTTATTAGTAATTTGTATAACTTTAAAAATATAAATTATTTTTTATAGGTGGATACTATGAAAAAATTTAATGTTGCCAGTTGTCAAATGAATGTAGTTGATGATAAAGAAACAAATATTGAGCATGCTAAAAAACTGATCAATGAAGCTTCAGAAAAGGCCGATTTAATCACATTACCTGAAATGTTTAACACCCCCTACAGCAATGAAAAGTTTATTGAAAATGCAGAAAAGGAAAAAAACAGTTATTCTCTAAAAACAATGTGTGAAGTTGCTAAAGAAAACAATGTTTATTTACAGGCAGGTTCCATAGCAGAATTAGAAAAAGAAAAAATATACAATACTGCTTATTTAATTGATAACAATGGAAATATCATCGCCAAACACAGAAAAATGCATATGTTTGACATTAATACCGAAACTATGAAATTTAGAGAATCTGACACCCTTAGTCCCGGAAATAAAATTACAAGCATAGAAACACCATTAGCCAATATATCAATAGCCATTTGTTATGATATTCGATTTAGTCAAATGTGGACATTAATGAACAACAACAATACAGATTTATTTTTATTGCCTGGTGCTTTTAATAAAACTACAGGACCATTACATTGGGAAACTCTTATTAGAGCAAGAGCAATCGATAACCAAGCATACATCATTGCAACATCCCCTAGCCAAGTTGAAAACCCGTATTACATTGCATGGGGACATTCAATGATTGTTGATCCATGGGGAAAAGTATTATCCAAAGCTGAAAAAAAAGAAGAAATATTATATGCCACTATAGAACCAGAATCTGTTAAATCAGTTCGTGAACAAATCCCAATACTTAAAAATAGAAGAAAAGATGTTTATGAGACAATTTATAAAAAATAGTTAGGAAAATATTATTATTTTCCTTTCTTTTTAAGTTCTGCTTCAATCTTTTTAATAGATTTATTTGCTACTTTTTTAAATTCTTTATCTCCTGTTGCAGCACGTCTTGCTTTTTTAATAGGATCAATAGCTTTTTCTTCTTTAATATCACCTAAAGCTTTTGCTGCAGAAGTACGTACACCCCAGTCATCATCTGTAAGTAGCTCTATAATTGGATCAACAGCACTTTTTACTTCCATTTCACCTAATGCTTTAGCTGAAAATTTTCTTATAGCAAAATCATCTGATTTTAATGCATCTATAAGTTCTGTTGCAACGGTGTCATCCCCAATATCTTTTAAAGCTAAAATAGCATATTTTTGAACTAAAACATTGTCAGATGATAATTCAGATATTAATGGTTTAATTGAGTCTGTTCCTATTTCTGCTAAGGATTTTGCTGCCTGAAATCTAACATGAGGATTTTTATCAGTAAACTGATTAATCAATAAAGGAATTCCTTCTTCAGGAAATTCTATCAAATCTTTACATGCTTCTAATCTTATTTCATAGTCCTCGTTGGATATATTTTCTTTAATTGTGTTTATATCACTCATTTAAATAACACCTAAAAATTGTATATGAAGTGTTTCTTAGTATTATATCTATTTAAAAGTGGTTAATAATATTTTTTATACGAAAAATTAACTTAATATAATATAAGAATTTGTTTATACAAAGATAGTATTATGAATTCATCTGCAGAAATATACGGTGCCCAAATAGTTAATAATGCATTAAAAATTGATGATACTCTCATAATTTCCGATTTACATTTTGGTTATGAAACTTCTTTAAATAATCAGGGATTAATGATACCACAGTATCAATTTGAAAAATTGGTAGATTCATTAGAAGTTATTCAGAACAAAGCCAAAGCTAAAAAGATAATTTTAAACGGGGACATAAAACATAATTTTGGAAGTATAAGTAAACAGGAATGGAAGGAAGTATTAAGTTTTATTGATTATTTATCCGATATTTATGTAGATATTAGAGTTGTTAAAGGAAATCATGATAATTTCACGCAAAGTATATTAAATAAAAGAGACATCCTTATTGAAAATGAAATTATCCTAAACAATTACCTTATTACTCACGGACATAAAATTCCGGAAAACATACCTGATAATATAGAAACCATTGTAATTGGACATGAACATCCTTGTATTGGTGTTCGTAACCAAGAACGAATTGAAAAAGTCAAATCATTTCTCAAAGGCAAATGGAAAGGTTATAATTTAATAGTAACACCTTCCTTTACTACTATAAGTCATGGTTCGGATATTTTACATGAAAAAACAATTTCCCCATTTATTGAAAATGTTTTAGAATTTGAAGTTTATGCTGTTGAAGAAGATGAAGTTTTTCCATTTGGTTTGGTTAAAGATATTCTTAATATAGAACAATATGCAGATTATTAAGGTGAAAAGATTGAATATAGAATATACTGATGAACATATACATAGCTTGTTACATCCATATGTTAGTAAATGGTTTAAAAGTAAATTTGAAACATTTACTGATGCACAAAGACAAGCTATTCCTCATATAAATGCTGGAAAGAATATATTAATCCTCTCACCAACAGGTTCCGGTAAGACACTTACTGCATTTTTAGCTATTTTATCAGGATTAACGAGTTTAAGTGAGAGAAATATGCTTGAAGAAAAAGTTTACTGCATATATATTTCTCCACTCAAAGCATTGGACAATGATATTTTTAAAAATTTAGAAGAACCTATAAATGGTATAAATAAGGTAGCAGGGCATGATGTTGGAATTAAACAGGCTGTTAGAACAGGAGATACTACCCAGTATCAACGTTCCAAAATGCTGAAACATCCTCCACATATTCTTATTACTACTCCTGAAACTTTGTCAATCTTATTAGTTGCTCCGAAGTTTAGAGAAAAACTAAAAAGTGTACGGTATGTTATAATTGATGAAATACATTCCTTAGCAGAAAATAAAAGAGGAACACATCTTAGTTTAAGTTTGGAAAGACTTAATGAACTAACAGGTGGTTTTACACGTATCGGATTAAGTGCTACTGTCAGTCCTCCTGAAGAAATTGCAACCTTTTTATCAGGATACTCATGGGGACAAAAACGAGAGTGTGAAATAATCAATGTAAATTACCTGAAACAGTTGGATATGAAAGTGTTATGTCCTGTAGAAAATATAATAGAAACTGATCAGGAAACATTAACCAATGAACTTTATAACCTGTTACACAAGTTAATTCAGGAACATAAAACCACTCTAATTTTTACAAATACCCGAAGTGGTGCTGAAAGTGTTTCTTATAAACTAACCCAACACTTCCCAAAATATTATAATACAAACAATGTAATGGCTCACCATTCATCATTGTCAAAGGAAGTCAGATTAGAAACTGAAAATGAATTGAAAGAAGGAAATTTAAAAGTTGTTGTAAGTAGTACATCCTTAGAATTAGGAATTGATATTGGTTATATTGATCTAGTAATATTAATCAGTTCCCCAAAATCCGTTTCAAGAGCATTACAAAGAATTGGACGTAGTGGGCACCAGTTACATGAAAAATCCAAAGGTCGTATGATAGTCGTTAATCGTGACGATTTAGTAGAATGCAGTTTAATTCTAAAAAACGCTGTTGAAGGTAAAATCGATCGAATTAACATACCTAAAAAGTGTTTGGATGTTTTAAGTCAACATATTTATGGAATTGCTATTGAAGGAAGACAGAACATAAAACACATATTCCACCTTATTAAACAAGCAATGCCTTACAAAGATTTGGAATGGGAAGAATATGAACAAGTTCTCCGTTATCTTGCAGGAGAATATACAAAACTAGAACAAAGATATGTTTATGCTAAAATTTGGGTTGATTGGGAAAGTAATACCTTTGGTAAAAGAGGTAAACTTGCAAGAGTCCTTTATTCAACCAATGTAGGAACAATAGCTGACCGAAGTCATGCAAAAGTAAAATGTAATGGACAAATTATCGGTAATATTGACGGAGACTTTATGGAACGTTTACATAAAGGAGATACATTTGTATTAGGAGGTAAAGTTTACCAGTTCAAATATGCTAGAGGAATGACTGTTACAGTAGTTCCTAGCGGCAGTACACCCACTATCCCATCATGGGTTTCAGAACAATTACCTTTATCCTACGATATTGGAGTTTCAATACAGAATTTTAGAGCAATTATGGATTGGAAATTATCAACAAGTCTTTCACAGGATGAAATAATAAATTATATAAAAGAATATTTATATGTGGATGAATATGCAGCCAGTTCCATTTATTTTTACTTTTTAGAACAATATTTGTATAGTGAAATTCCTTCAAAAAACAAATTGCTGATTGAATATTATACCGGATTTGGGGGTAGAAAATTTGTTGTTTTCCATTCATTATATGGAAGAAGAGTTAATGATGCATTAAGTAGGGCTGTTGCATATATTATTGCTCAACGTTACCATAGAGACGTTATGATAAGTATTGATGATAATGGTTTCTATTTAAGTAGTGACTCTAAAATTGGTGGTGCTGAAGCATTTGAAGAATTAAATAGTGAAAACATTAGAGAAATACTAATTCAAGCCATTGATAAAACTGAAACATTAGCCAGCCGGTTTAGAGATTGTGCTAATAGATCATTAATGATATTGCGCAGGTATAAAGGTCGTGAAAAGAGTGTGGGACGTCAACAGGTTACCAGTAAGATATTATTAAATTTTGTTAAAGAGGTTGACAATCATTTTGCCATACTTGATGAAGCAAGAAGAGAAGTGATTGAAGATTATATGGATATAAAACATGCACAGGAAGTACTTAAATCAATAGAAGAACAAAAAACCATTATAAAAACTATTGATACTAAAATACCAACACCTTTTGCATTTAACTTAGTATCAAGAGGATACCTTGATGTTTTAAAATATGAAGAACGAGCCGAATTTATTAGAAGAATGCATAAAGCCATCATCGATAAAATTAAAAAAAATAAGAGTGATAAACTAAGAAAAATCTAATATTTAAACATACGTTTAATGATAATGCTAAATAAAGGTATTTATTAAAAATTAACAAAAACTATTAAATATAATGCAATTAAATATAATATCAATGAACTGTTCATATTAGAAAAAAATTAAATTAACTGCGAGGAGGGGAAAAAATGGATAAACAAGAAAAGATATATCCAACCGATGAGATAAAAGTTAAAGATGAATTTTCCTCCTATGTGAAATTTGAAGACATACCTGGGGGACATAAAACATACATAAACATTCCAAACAAATATGATGTTGAATTAACAGTACATAATTTAATCCCCGGAGTTAGTGTTTTAGTAGATCATGCAAACTTAAAAGACCGATACAGACAAACTGATCATTTACTGGAATATGAACACCCTGAGGACAATTTAATAATTAATTTTATTAGCAAAGGACATTGTCAACTGGAAGTAGATGAGGACAAATACGTTTTTGTAAAAGAAAATGATGTTAATATGTATATTAAAAAGCAGTACCCTCATTCATTCAGTTATTTAGGACAAGTAACAATATATCATATTATAATCAATAGAAAACAATTTAAAAATATGCTAACTGATTACACATCAGAATATCTGGATATGATAGATTATTTCTTTGAAGAATGTGAAAAAGACGACAACATACTATTTAAAGCTCCTGAAAAATTATTAAATATAATTGAAGAATTTGAAGAGTATACATTTAAAAAAGATATCACAAAAAGAATTATCTTCCAATTAAAAACATTGGAATCTTTAACTTATTTATATGAAGTAGAAATACAGAATGAAAAAATTAATCAAAGAACATACTCCGATGCTACAATAAGAGTAGTTCAAAACATTAAAAATTCATTATCAAGAAATATTGCAAGTTATGTTTCATTAGAAACATTATCCCTTAGTTATGGAATAAACTTAACAACACTGAAAAATTGTTTTAAAGATATGTATGGAAAACCATTATACACTTGGTACAAAGAGTATAAATTTGAAAGAGCTAAGGAACTTATAAAAAATACAGATTATCCAATTTCAAAAATAGCAAATATGATTGGATATAAAAGTAGTAGCAAATTCACCAAAGCTTTTAAGAAAGAAACAGGAGTACTGCCTTCAAGTCTAAGAAAAAATAAAAAATAACCTCCACTTATATCACTTTTTTGAATAAAAAATTTTTAGTTTACAATAACACTAATAAAGCATTAAACACATATAATTATATAGAAAATCGAAAGTAATATTACTAGGAGATAAAATGAATTATTTATTAGCAGTGATTATTTTAATTTACATTGCAATGATGGTTCTGGTAGGTTATATTGCTTGGAAACGTACCACAAGTAATGAAGATTACTTGGTTGCAGGACGTAAAACAAATTCTTTTATCATGGCTTTAAGTTATGGTGCAACTTTTATTAGTACTGCAGCTATAGTGGGTTTTGGAGGTTTAGCAGGTACTAATGGTATAGGTATTCTTTGGTTAGTATTTTTAAATATAGCTGTAGGAATATTCATAGCATTTGTGTTCTTCGGAAAACCAACAAGAGCAATAGGTAAATATTTAAATGCATTAACTTTTCCAGAATTTTTATCAAAAAGATTCAACAGTAAATTCATCCAATACTTTAGTGGATTGTTAATCTTTTGTGCAATGCCAGTATACGCAGCAAGTGTTTTAATAGGTGCTGCAAGATTCTTAGAAACAACATTAAGTGTAGAATTCCAGATAGCGATTATTATTTTAGCAATTATTATTGGATTCTATGTAATATTCGGTGGATTAAAAGGTGTTATGTACACAGACGCATTACAAGGAGTAATTATGTTTGTGGGAATGCTTGTTTTACTAATAAGCATTTATTGGATCCTTGGAGGAGTAACTGAAGCTCATACTTTATTATCCAATATGGCACCATTATTCCCTGAAAGTGCAAAAGCGACTGGAGCTACGGGATGGACGACATTTCCTAAAGTTGGAAGTGTGTTCTGGTGGAATTTAGTGACATCCATCATTATGGGAGTAGGTATCGGAGCTATTGCTCAACCTCAATTAGCTGTAAGATTTATGACTGTAAACAGTAACCGTGAATTAAATAGAGCTGTTTTAATTGGTGGAATATTCATATTCGTTGCTACTTTCTCAGCATATGTAGTAGGTTCATTATCCAATGTATACTTCTATCAAACAACAGGTCAAATAGCAATACAAGCTGCTGGAGGTAATGTAGATAAGATTATACCTACATTCATTAGTTCAGCAATGCCTGAATGGTTTACATACATATTTACCTTAACATTATTATGTGCTGCTATGAGTACATTAAGTACACAGTTCCATGCACAAGGTTCTGCAATAGGTCACGATTTGTATGCAGCCGTTAAAGATACTAAGAAGGAAAGTATGAGTATAACCCGTATTGGTATCTTAATAGGAATAGTGTTAGCAGTTATTTTAGCATTCATATTACCTGCAGGAGTGGTTGCACAGGGAACTACAATTTTCTTCGGTATTTGTGCTGCAGCATTTATGCCAGTATACGTCTGTGCATTATTCTGGAAACGTACAACAAAACAGGGAGCAATTGCAGGTATCCTCAGTGGTACAATAGTCAGTCTTTTCTGTTTATTATTCACACATCAAAAAGAAGCAGCAGGAATAGGTATCTGTAAAATGTTAACAGGACAAGCAGTCCTATTTACAGCTATGCCATGGCCTTATGTAGATCCTATGGTTATTGCTTTACCTATTTCATTTATTGTAACAATTGTTGTTACATTACTTACCCAGAATACAAAAGAAGAACAAGAAGAAATTGACAGAATGTTTGAAGCAAAAAATATACAAGGTGATGCACAATGATTGAAGTTTTAGGATTTAGTGACCCTTGGATTATTGGTGCATATCTTGGTTGTATTCTAATTACATTAGTGTGTGTAATCTATGGAGTTATAAACTGGAATAAAGAATAATATTCCCCCTTAATCCCCTTTCTTAACTAATTTTATTAATTTTAAATTACAAATATAACTATTAGTGAATATAATGTTATACGCAGTAATAGATATAGGTTCAAGTATAATTAAATACAAAATTTATGAGTATACTGATGGTAAAATAGAACCAGTTATAATACATGACAAAACAACGGGTCTGATTTCATATAGAAAAGATGATTATTTAACTGAAGAAGGAATAGAATTATTAATAAATACTTTAAAAGAATTAAAACGATATTCTGAAACGTTACATGTTGATAAATCATATTATGTTGCTACTGCCAGTTTAAGGAACATCAACAACAAACAGGAAGTACTAGATATTGTTAAAAAATTATTGAACATTGATATAAGCGTTTTAACAGGACAGGAAGAAGCCAAACATAGTTTTCATTCTTTAGAATGGATTGATTTACCTTCAAAAGATGGAATTTTTGTTGATGTTGGTGGAGGCAGTAGTGAAATTACTATATTTGAAGAAAGAGACAAAATATTAGAACAAAAAAGTATACCCATTGGTGTTTTAACCATCTATAATGAATATGTAAGTTTATTATATCCAAACAAGGAAGAACAAAAATTTATTATTAATGAAACTTTAAATAGAATCGATAATTTAGAAATAGATAACTTTTCAATGGAATACTTATATGGAATAGGCAAATCCTTCGTTACTTTAAAACGTTTATTTGAACATTTGAAAGTAAAAACAGATAAAGACAACATAATTACAATAGAACAAGTCGATACTGTTTTAAACAGATTATCTTCAAACACCAAAGAAAATTATAAACCAGCTCTACAAGTTGATTCAGAACGTATACATACAATTGTACCTAGTTTATTAATTACCAAAGCATTATCCATCAGATTTAATATTAAAAAAATATATGTCTGTGATGTAACATTACAAGACGGAATAATATTTGATTTTATTGAAAATATTTAAAAAAGAAGGAAGTGAATTAAATATTTAATTCACCCATAATACTATTTTTTTTGATTAGTTTACTTTAGTTATGTCAGTAATAGTGCATCTAGCACTTTCATATGAACATCTTTGACCAATTACTAATGTAATGTCATTTATGTTTTTAACTGCAGGTAAATCTAGAACAATGTTTATTACACCATCATTGAATGTTGTTGTTGTAGCATTATTAATTTGGATGGTTTTTCCATTTAATTTTACGTTAAGTTTCGTTACACCAACTACATTATTACCTTTGAAATCTTTTACATTAGCTTTAATTGTTAATTTTTTAGATGTCATATTAGCAACTACTGCTGAGTCACTTACTGAAATATTACTTCTTTTAACTGTAAACTTAGATGTTGCTCTTTCTATTGCATTGTAATCAGGATGGGATAAACAAGCCATAACTTCATAATATCTGACGGAACCATTACCATAATATCCTGCCATACCTTTAGGTATCACATAGTTGAAAGTTACAAGACCGTTTTTAACTGGGAATTTGATTGGTTGAAGTTTGCTGTTTATAATAGTTTTTCCGTTGAGTTTAAAGATAGCTACAGCTTTTGAATTATCAGATATAGCTTTTCCTGTAACAGAATCTACTACTTTAGCTGTGAAAAGTACAGTATCATAGTGGTTTAAAACTTGTGGAGTTGCAGTAACAGTTAATTTTGCATTTCTTAATGCAAGTGTTACTTTTGCTGCGTTAGTTGTTTTACTGGATAAAATTCCGGTTGTTCCTCCATATACTGCTGTGATATTTGCATTTGAATAACTTTTTAATGCTGTCATAGTAGCTGTTGCAAGACCGTTTTTAACTGAAATTTTATCAGTAATTGTTTTACCATTTAATTTGAAAACAACTGTTCCACCAGTCACAGGATTGCCTTTTGTATCTTTCACATTTGCAGTAAATTGAATATTATCTCCAACAACACCATTTACATTATTAACTGTTATTACAGAAGCTTTGTTGATGATGATTTCTTTAACAATTCCGTCATTATATATTGTTTTGTTTATTAATGATCCTGAATTTTTAATATTATTGAAATCGTTTCCACCATGAGTTAATACACTTGTTTTTTCTGCTTTATCGTTGTAGATTGCTCCACCACGTATTTGGTCAGAAGCTGTGTTTGATGTTTTAAAGACATTGCTTGTTACAGTTAAAGTTCCAATGTTGTTGTAGATTGCTCCACCACGAACTCTGTATCCGTTATTTGTGTTTGCAAATTCATTATCACTTACTGTTAGTGTTGAGTTTCTATTATATAATACTCCACCATTTAGACTATCTGATTTTTGAGTAGCTGATACTTTAAAGTTAGTGATTTTATTACCACTGAATGTGGATGTTCCTATTTCATTGTATAATAATCCACCACGAACTACATTAGCACTAACCCGAATATTATCAAATATGTTGTCAGTTATTGTAATGTCAGATTCATAATTATCAATTACAGCTCCTCTGACTGTTTCTTTTGGTACATTGAGTACTATGTTTTTAAAAGTGTTTTTGGATACTGTTAATGTATTTTTAAAGTTATGTATAGGTCTGCCTATGTTAGAATCAAATGTGTTGGAAATAATTTTATCATTTTTTCCGGAAACTAAGTAAACAACACCTGTTCTATCATTATTATTTTGATAGTTAGCAGTATTTTTTATGAATTTTGAGTTTTGAATTACTATAGAACCATTATATTCACCAGTAGCCCATATAGCGCCACCCAAACCTGCGGTGTTAGAATTAAATTCACAATTGTTTACTACAGTAGTTCCTCTATTTAATAAAGCTCCACCTTTTGAAGTTGCAACATTATTTATAAAAGTACAATTATTTAAAGTCAAATATGCATAATCAGCAACAACAATACCTGCTGCTTCATTAGTATTTTTAGTATTTTTTATTACTAAATTATTAATTGTAAGATTATTGTTTCTAGTTACTGTTAAAAAAGATTTTGCATTAGAACCATCTATCACTGCACCATTACCATTGACAACAATAGTTTTTGCTTTTTGTGTCATTTTAATAGGATTTGTAATAGTGTATGTTCCTTTTTTCATGTTAATTGTTTTGTTGACACCAGAATTGTCCAATAATTCGCTTGATAATGAAGCATAATTAGTTACTTCAGAATTAGCTGTTTTGACAGTATCTGAATCAATTGTTTTTGTTATAAGATTATCATTTTCATTTATACTTGTTGTTAATGCATCACTGACATCATCAGTTTGATTTGCTGCATAAGAACAAGATATTCCCATAATCAAGAAAATGATTAGAATAACAAAAAATTGTATTTTTTTATTCATCTTAACCATTCCTATTTTATATATATTTAATAAAATATAGTCTTATATCTGTTTTTTTTTATTAATAACATTTTATAAAATTATTAAAAATAAATTAAAAATAATTAAAAAGTATTACTGTAATAGAAAAACTGTAATGTTTTTTTAATGAAAACAATCATCATATCTATGATTTTTAAGTTTGACCATCAACTTTAGCAATTTTAAGAAAAAAATAATAATTGAGAAAAATAAATATATATTAAGAACAAAAAGGGAGTAAAAATATGCCATTAATTACGGTTGAGGCTTCAAAAAGCTTATCTAAAGAAGAAAAACAAAAAATGATTGAAAATGCATCACAAATAGTAGCAGATGCATTCGGATTACCTGTCCAAGCAATAACTATGATAATATATGAAAATAAACCTGAAAATATAGGAGTAGGTGGAAAACCGGTTTCAAAAGAATAGGAGGATTAAAAATGCCAGTCGTGACAATAGACGGACCTGAAAATGCTACCAAAGAAGCAAAAAAAGAGATTATAGAAAAAGTATCAAAAGTAGTTGCTGATACATATGGAATGCCTGTTGAAGCCATTACCGTATTAATACGAGGTACACCAGCAGACAATGTAGGAGTAGGCGGAAAACAATTATCAGAAATTAGAGAATAGGTGAAATATATGGCTGTAACAATAGATGATACTAAATGTAATGGAATAAGTGCATGTTCTGAAAGTGGACAATGCATGTTAAATTGTCCTACAGGAGCAATTGAAGACAAGGAAGATAAACCTTCTGTTAAATATTTTTCATGTGTAGACTGTGGTAAATGTATACCAGGATGTCCTAACGAAGCTATCACTGCTGCAAGAAGAAGTTAGTTAACTTCTAATCCTTGCTTTTTTTAATAACTTTTTTTTGAAAACTTAAGTTTATAAATTTGTAAATATTTTAATAAGGAAATTTGATAATAGAATTTTAATTTATACTAACTTACAATAATCTGTGATATAATGAAATGGAAAATAGGTGATGTGGATATTGCTAATCAAATTGTTTTAGCACCTATGGCAGATGTATGTGATTCAGCATTCAGATGTATTGCCAAATCCATGGGTTGTGGTCTTGTTGAAACAGAAATGATTTCTGATAAAGCAATAATACATTGTAATAGTAAAACCAGAGAAATGTTGTATATGACAGATTATGAAAGACCTATATCCCAACAAATTTTTGGATCTGAAGCTGAAAGTCTAAAACTTGCATCAGAGTACCTTTGTGAAAATGTTAAACCGGATATTATTGATATTAACATGGGTTGTCCTGTTACCAAAGTTGCAGTGAAAGGAAAATCCGGAGCATCGTTATTGAAGGACACTGAAAAAATATATGACATAATCAGTACACTTGTTGATAATGTTCCAATACCTATTACTGCAAAAATACGTAGCGGTTGGGACAATAATGATATAAATGCTGTTGAAGTTGCTAAGATATTAGAAGATGCAGGTGCATCTGCAGTGACTGTTCATCCACGTACAAAGGTTCAGGAATACAAAGGCGATGCTGACTGGAACATAATAACCAAAGTAAAAGAAGAAGTATCAATTCCAGTAATCGGTAACGGTGATGTTAAAACCTGTTATGATGCTGAAAGTATGCTTGAAGAAACCAACTGTGATGCTGTGATGATTGGTAGAGGAGTTCTTGGTAATCCTTGGTTAATAAAAGAATGTATTGATTACCTGGATGATAATATTGAACCAGAAAAAGTAACTGCAGAAGAAAAAATAGATATGGTTAAAAAACATTGCGATTTACTTCTTAAAAATAAAATTAGTGAAGATATTGCTGTTATAAAAATGAGAAAACAGGCATCTTATTATATGAAGGGATTATACAAAAATGCTATTATTAAAAATAAAATATTTCAAATTAATACCAAAGAAGAGTTATATGACTTATTGGACAAATATTTAAAAGATATAGAACGATAAAAACTAGAAAAATAACGTGTTAATGTTATAAACTTTCATAATTAACTATAAAACTGATTAAAAAATAAATTTTAAAATGATACTATGGAAAGAATTGTATACGCAGATTATTTAAGAGTAATAGGGATACTTTGTGTAATAGGAGTACACTTATCCTTATCATATGTAAGTTATTTTCCAGCTTTTACAAACATGTGGTTTCAGGGAATACTCTCATCAGCTATAACAAGAGCAGGAGTAGTACTGTTTATAATGGTATCAGGAATGTTACTCTTAGATAGAGAAGAACCATTAAGTAAAGTACCACACAGACTAAAAAGAGTACTCATACCATTTTATTTCTGGTTATTCTATTATTTCCTGAAAGATGTGATAATTGATCATCAGTTACTTAATGTGCATTCAACACAAACATTCTTCATTGAATTGTACAATGTAATAATAGATCCGACAAAAATATCAATAGAATTCTGGTACATCTATATGATTGTAGCATTCTATCTTATGTTACCCCTACTTTATCAGATGATAAAACACGTATCAGAAAAAGAAATAGAATATTTCCTAGTAATATGGTTCATAGTACTGTTATTAAACTTTTTCAGACATAAAATATACATAATAAACTATATGAACCTGTTTACAGGACAATTAGGATATTTCATATTAGGATATTATTTACATAAAAAAGACTCAAAATATACACGAAGCAAAAAATTCGGATTACTGTTATTTGTAACAGGAATTATAATAATACTGTTGAGCTTCTATATCCCTGCAATAATAGCAGGACACACAGAAAACAGTTATATTATAGTTGGAAACTTAGATCCAGGATCATGTTTAAAAATGGCTGGATTATTCATAATACTAAAAAATATAGACTTTAAAACAGCATTCAGAAAATACACCGAAAAAATTAATTCATGGTACTTAAATTTGCAGGTTACACTTATGGAATATATTTAATGGTAAATGTACCATTAGACCTGATAAAAGATTATGGCTATTTCAATCTAGAAATAAGTCCATTTATTAACATACCAATAGTAATAGCAGTATCTGTTATAGCATCAATGATAGTGCTCTACATTATGAATAAAATACCAATACTCAATAAATTTACGGGAATGAAAAGTTAACTCCCCATAATACTTTTTTTAATAACCCATACTCATGAAAATACTTAGTGAAAAAATTCACCAAAAACTATGAAAATTGGTGAAAAAATTCACTATTATTTAATTGATGAAAAAAATAATATTCAACAAATATACTGTTAATATATGGAAATTATGAAAAATAGATTGGAAAAAAAGAAATTATTCTAAAATCTTCCCTTCCTTATAACATTCAGCCAGATAATCCCTCGGCTGAAAATACAAATCACTATTAAAATTATAAATCATATCAGCAAACCAGGAACTGTAAACCTCACGGATAGCACTGAAAACTTCATTCTGATTATAACAATCCTCAATTAAACGCTCAAAAACCTTACCAATATCCCAATATCCTGGAACAATATATTTACACCGTGAAATATAATCAAAATTACCTGATAGAATATTGTTACGAAGAATAAAATCATCAGCAACCTTTTCAATAGGTTCACAATGAAAAACATCCTCAAACTCATATATTCTTTCAAGATCATCACCCAAACATTTGACAACATCCCTCGGATGATTCTTGGTTTTCCGGGCAATAAACTCAATTAAACTACAAGTATAAAACAAAGAATTATCATTTTTAAACATGAACTTCCATAGCCTCCCTGAATTTTAATGTTTTAAGTGCCTCCTCTGTATTAAAACAAATCTGATGTGTGGGATACTTAAATTTAACTAAAGCCCAAAATGCCTCTCTTGATATTTTACCATCAAGAAAATCCTGAACATAGTTATAAATTATATCATCAGCAACAGGACCTTCAACAATGTCATAATCATGACCCCTACCCGTTCTACAATCCACAACAAAATCCAACCATTCTTCAGTCATCTCATCAAAAGAAAGAATATTTAATGAAGAATCTTCTATATAATCATATTTATTAACATAACCCTCACCAAAACGGGTAGCCCAACGAACAGCCTGTTTTTCAATCAAAGTACAGTAGAACCCGAAAGAGAAATCTTTATTATATCTTCCAATTCTAATTTCCGGTTTTTCCACAATTACTTGACTTCCATGATAAACTTCCATAAACAATCACCATACTGTTAAAGAACGTAATTCATCAATTATTAATTAATCATAAACTTTATCACGTTTACCTATTCGAGAAACAATAATTTTATCTCCACTAACTTTAAAACATATTCTATAATTATTTTTACGAGATCGCTTATATGGAGGATATTTAACTACTAATTCATATCTAGAATCATAAGGATTGGACTCAATTTTCAATAATTCTTTTTTAATAACATTATACATTTTAGGGTTAGATTTATATAATTTTCTCAAGAATTTGTCCACTTTTTTAGTCAGCACTATTTTCATAATTCACTCTCTATATCTTTGAATAAATCATCCATAGAATCAAACTCTTTGAATTCACCATTTTTTAATTCTTCATCAGCTTCTATGAGTTCCTTAACATCTTCATAATCATCTGCCAAATCTAATAAATTTGAGATAATAGAATCAAATGTGTCAGCTTTTGTCCCTCTTTCAGATAATCGTTGATGAGTTAACTTACTTACTCTCACTACTTTTGTTTCCATAATAACACCTATCATATACTATATTTTAAGTATAATATATAAATTTTGTATACATAATATTATGTAAAATATAAAATTATAATTTTTATCAATTTATTATAAATGTGGCTTTGTAGAAATCCTTCTTTAAGATACATGAAAGTAATACAAATATGATAATGTTTAAATACTATTAAATAATAATATATATATTTAATCAATAAATACTTATAATTTTATGTGAATTTTTATTTATTTGTGTTTTTTGAGTTGTATTGTTAATTATTATGTTTAAGAGTTATAAGTTTCGTATTTATCCGGATATTGTTCAGGAGAATTTTTTTATAAGACAGTTTGGTTGTTGTAGATATGTTTACAATACCTGTTTGTCTTTGAGGAAAGAAGAATATGAGAATAATAATAGTTT
>OCVV012870051.1_pt1 | contig 29409 bp, 20 predicted proteins | sample 1539721 | NCBI WGS metagenome assembly OCVV01 (sample SAMN02144230, study PRJEB22623) | gut metagenome | biome: sheep rumen | host: Ovis aries | place: New Zealand | reverse complement strand
GAGAGCTCTGGCATACAGAACATGGCGAGCTATGCCAACCATGCAGAAAAGTAATGCATGTTATTGCGACTGTGAATAATACAAGCTAAGTCTGAAATTTCTATTAGCATAGGTGGAGGTACGCCTAATGAAAAGAACATTGGTGAGGCGATTGGTCAGGCTTTTGGCTCTGCCATCGGTAAAATGCTTGGTTATATGATTACTTTAGGTGGGGTTGATTTGACAGACAAGACCAAAAAGGATGATTCTACTGGTCCGGCTATCAATCTTCAGTATCTCTACTGCATTACTCCCAAAGTGAAAGTGGGTGGCTCTCTTACGTATCAGCGCACGAGTACCAAGTTGATGGCTGCTGACAAGGATGGAAACTATCACGACATAGCTAAGGCGACTAACGACTATTTCACGGTGATGCCAGTCGTGAAGGGAATGTGGGCTGAGAATAAGCATATCGGATTCTATTCGAAGGCTGCCGCTGGTATTTGCATTGCCCACAATGGTGCGAAGATGATTGGAGGTGCGAAGGAGAATAAGCCTGGGGAAGTGACTGACGAAATCAAGAGTGACAAGGGTACTCGTTTTGGTTATCAGATTTCGCCTCTCGGTTTCGAGGCTGGTTCGCGCAACTTCCGTGGTTTCTTGGAACTTGGCTATGGTTTCCAGGGTTTCGTTCAGCTTGGTGCGGTCGTTAAGTTCTGATACCCAGCAAGCGTTTATTCTGTTTCAATAAAAAAAAGGGCAGTACACGAGAGAATGTGTGTTGCCCTTTTTATGATGTATTGTTTTAAAATATCTCAATCACGAATTAAACCTGAAAAATACGTTTAATTGGTGAAATTGGTGGTTACTTCAGTTCTCGCTTGAAGGCTTGCAGGAGAGGTAGTTCTTCGCATGGGATGGTGACGGATGGCATACCCATGGCGTATGAAGCTATCTCGTATTGCTGATAGACAAAGTTGAGTCCGTCTTTTGTGAGGTAAGGGATGGTCTGTGGACGAGGGAAATTGTAGGAGATGTCGCTCTTCTCGATGGTGAGCAGGTCGCCGAGGTCGTCTTCGTTTGCCACTTCGAAGTGCTTGGCTATTCCTGCACGGAGTTTTGATTCGAGAGGTACGTATGTGCTGTCGTCTGCATAGCTGTTGTCTTCGCAGATGATTTCCCAGCCGAAGCGTCGTCCGTCGGACTTGCGGAAGGTCTGTGCGTTGAAGATGGTGCCAGGGTGGGCTGCTCCGTGATAATAGAGGTAGGCGTTCACGCTGAAGGTGACGAGCTTGGGCGTTTCGTAGATTTTTTCTATCCTATAATCATGGTCCAATGCTTCTTCGGCGTATTTGCCGTCGCTCCACATGGTGTCTAAACGGGTGGTGTCCTTGGCTGTGGTGTAAAGTTTGGCGTAGAACTGGAGCATTTGCTTCACGTCGTTCACGTCACCTTCATAGCTGTTGCCCAGTTGTTCTGAAATCCATTCATTGATGGAGTTGACGAGTAGAGGGTTGCCGCTGGTAGGCATTTCGATGGTTGCGGAGAAGTCGCCACCGAGTCCTTCTTTCTTGATGGAGATGGAGTCGGTGGTGAATTCTGTTGTGTTGTCTGATTGGCTGAAGATGTTGGCTGATGCTTGCTTGGGGTCGTTGGATGTGCAACTGAATGCGGCAAGCAGGAGCAAGAGTGGGATGAATGTCTTTTTCATGAAATCATGTTTTTTTGATTGTGTTGAGAGTTTAGTGCTTTGGGTCTAAAGTCAAAGGTCTAAAGTCAAAGGTCTAAGGTCTAAGGCGATCTTTGACTTTTGACCTTGATTGTACTTTGTTAATTGTTCTTAGTACTTAATCAAGGTTTTTCGCTTTTGAAAAATGTGCTCCAGATAGGGTCTGTTGGCAGAGGTGCCTCGATGTGGATGGGTGCGTGGGTGACGGGATGTACGAAATCGACGGAGTGGGCACAGAGGCTGATGCTGCCATCGGGATTGCTGCGCTTGGCTCCGTACTTGAGGTCGCCACGGATGGGCAGGCCGACATGTGCGAGTTGGCAGCGAATCTGATGGTGGCGACCAGTGTGGAGATCGACTTCGAGGAGCGTGTAGTGGTCGTTGGAAGCGATGGGGCGGAAGTCGAGTGAAGCCTTCTTGGTGTTGGGCTTCTCGCGGTCGTAGGCATACGACTTGTTCTGCTTCTCGTTTCGCAAGAGGTAGTGCTCCAGATGGGTGGGCTGGCAGGCGGGAGATGTGGGTACGATGGCCCAATAGGTCTTGCGCACTTGGTTGGTGCGGAACATCTCGTTGAGTCGTGCCAGTGCCTTGCTGGTGCGGGCGAAGATGACGATGCCGCTCACAGGACGGTCGAGCCTATGAACGACACCAAGGAAGACTGCGCCAGGCTTGGCGTAGGCTTCCTTGATGTACTGCTTCACCATGTCGCTCAGCGGAGTGTCGCCCGTTTTGTCGCCTTGGACGATTTCACCCACTTGCTTGTTGACAACGATGATGTGGTTGTCCTCGTAGAGTACTTCCATGTTGGTTGGCGTTGGCGATGGCGTTGGCATTGGCTTTTTTCATCCGGATGACAGGCTAAAGCCAAAGCTAATGCCAAAGCCATGTGTTCATTTACATGTTCATGCCACCATCCACCTGGATGACCTGTCCGCTGACGTATGAAGAGAGGTCGCTGGCGAGGTAGAGGGCTGTGTTGGCGATGTCTTCGACTGTGCCACCACGACGAAGCGGAATCTTCTTAATCCACTCTTCGCGGATTGCCTCTGGGAGTGCTGCGGTCATGGCTGTCTCGATGAATCCTGGTGCGATGGCGTTGGCACGGATGCCCTTGGCACCCATTTCCTGACCGATGGACTTGGCGAGGGCGATGAGTCCTGCCTTGGATGCTGAGTAGTTGCACTGGCCTGCATTGCCGTGTACTCCTACGACAGACGACATGTTGATGATGGAACCACCACGCTGGCGCATCATAATTGGGGTGCAAGCATGGATGAAGTTGAATGCAGACTTGAGATTGACAGCGATGACTGCGTCCCACTGTGCTTCAGTCATGCGGAGCATCAGTCCGTCCTTGGTGATGCCGGCGTTGTTGACGAGAATGTCGATGGAGCCGAAGTCGGCTTTCACTTGATTGACCACTTCTTCGGTCTGTGCGAAGTCGGCTGCATTGGAAGCATAGCCTTTCACTTTCACGCCGAGGGCAGCGATTTCCTTCTCTGTTGCCTGTCCGTTTTCGTCGATGACGAGGTCGGTGAATGCAATGTTTGCGCCTTCAGCGGCGAACTTGAGTGCGATAGCTTTTCCGATACCGCGTGCAGCACCTGTGATGAGGGCTGTCTTTCCTGTAAGTAATGCCATATTATTAAAATAAAAAATAAAAGTTGAAAATTAAAAGCGATAAAAGTGAAAAAAGCCGTCTGGATGGCTTCTCTCTCCTCCTTGTGGGAGTTGAAGGGGGCTTTCAGACGTCATTAATCTCAAGCTTGGAATGTCATTGTTCCATCTTGAAATGGCGGAAATGGCGAGCTACCATCGTGCGGACGTAAGGCAGGAGCTCCTGTGGGCTCTGGGCAGCATAGCGTCCGTAGATGTAAGGCACTTCGCAGCCTTTCAGACAGTAGTGGCAAATCTCAGCGGTGAGCTTCACGTTGCGTACATCGAATACGCCCTTGTCCACTCCTTCGTTCATGACGCGACGGAAGAGGGCTATCTCGGTGCGGTCGAAATCCTTGCGCACGCCTTCCACTTTCCAGATTTCGCGGAAGAACTCGGCGCGGAGTGTGCCGTTGCGGAAGACGGCTTCCTTGATGACTTCGAGGTGTGCAAAGATGAGTTGAACCATTTTTTCTTCAGGAGAGATGTTCTGGCGAGCCACTTCCTCAAGGCGTGTGAAGAGTCGCTGAAGTTCGGACTGGATAACAGCGAAATATACATCCTCCTTGCTCTTGAAATAGGTGTAGAGCGTGCGTCGTCCCTTGCCTGATGCCACTGCGATGTCGTTCATCGTTGTGTTTTCAAACCCGTTTTTGGCAAAGAGTTGACGCGCCACATCAACGAGCAAGTTTCTTGTCTTCTGAGTTGCCATGTTGATTGCAATTTTTGTGAATTCAGAATACGTTTTACAAAAAAAGAGTGTGCAAAATTAAAAATAAAAAGTGAATGCAACAAATAAAAATGCACTCACTTTTCGGAATAATTGTTAAATCGTTGTGGATGAATGGTTTGCGTTTTGCACAGTCTTGTGCTGAATGTGTAATCATCCAAATAACTCTCGTAATGCTTCTTCCACCTTGTGCAATCCAACAATCTCGATTTTGAACTTGCTTCGGTCGAGTCCTGAGAGGTTGGCATGAGGGATGAGAATGCGGGAGAAACCGAGTTTTTCGGCTTCGCTGATGCGCTGAAGGATGCGGCTGACAGGACGGATTTCTCCGCTGAGGCCGACTTCTCCACAGAGACACACATCGCGGTCGATGCCTGTATCGACATTGCTGGAGAGCACTGCTGCTATGACGCTGAGGTCGGTGGCAGGGTCGGTGACGCGAATGCCACCGGCGATGTTGAGATAGACATCTTTCTGTGCGAGTTTGAATCCCACGCGCTTCTCCAGGACTGCGAGGAGCATGTTGAGACGGCGCATGTCGAAGCCCGTGGCAGAGCGTTGGGGTGTGCCGTAGGCTGCGGTACTGACGAGGGCTTGGGTCTCGATGAGCAGAGGACGCACTCCTTCGATGGCACAGGCGATGGCTACACCGCTGAGTCCTTCGCTCTGGGAGATGTCGGAAAGGAGAAGTTCCGACGGGTTGGCAACGGGACGCAAACCGTTGTGCAGCATTTCGTAGATGCCGATTTCGGCTGTGCTTCCGAAGCGGTTCTTGATGGCACGGACAATGCGGTACATGTAGTGCTGGTCGCCTTCGAACTGCAAGACGGTATCGACCATGTGCTCCAGAATCTTGGGACCTGCTATGCTTCCTTCCTTGTTGATGTGTCCGATGAGAAGGACGGGAATGTTGCTTTCCTTGGCGTATTTCAGCAACTGGGCGGTACACTCGCGAATCTGTGTGACGCTGCCAGGCGAGGACTCGACGCTCTCGGTTGCCATCGTCTGGATGGAGTCGATGACGACGAGTTGAGGTTGCACCACTTCGATGTGCTTGAATACCGTTTCAATCATCGTTTCGCACACCACCTGTGTGTCGGAAAGGCGAGCTGCACTCCAATCGGTGTCGGCAGCAAGCACTTTGCCTTCGAGGATGCGGTCAGCACGAAGCTTGAGCTGACGGGCACTTTCCTCGCCACTCACGTAGAGAATCCTCATGCCGTGGAGGTGGAGGACGGTTTGGAGAACGAGTGTGGATTTTCCAATGCCTGGTTCTCCTCCGAGGAGCGTGAGTGAACCTGGAACCAACCCACCGCCGAGCACGCGATTCAGTTCGTTGTCGAGCAGGTTGATGCGTGGTTCCGCAGCAGTGGGAATCTTGCTCATGGAGATGGGGCTGGATGCCGTTGCCATGCTGAAGGTTGGTTCAGCCGGGCTTGCTTTCTTCGTGCCGAGCTTCACCTCCACGAACGTGTTCCATTCGCCACATGCAGGACACTTTCCAATCCATTTGGGTGTGTCGTAACCGCAGGAGGAACAAACGTATGCCGATTTTTCTTTCTTCATCTATTTATGGATTCTTCATTCTTCACTCTTTATTCTTCTTTTTAGAACGGATAGCCCACGGCGAAGTGGATGCCAATGCCGTCGCGGAATTTCTCGATGTTGTAGTACGAGGTTTTCTTGGTGGAGTAAGGGTTGTGGATGCCAATACCGAAGTCGAGGCGGAGCACGAGGTATTCCATGTCGTAGCGGAAACCAAAGCCTGTGCCAAGAGCGATGGAGTTGAGGAAACCACGGTCGCTGAGTAGGCCGCCTGGGTGGTAGTCGGTATCTTTTGTCAGCCACACGTTACCTGCATCGACGAATAATGCGCCGTAGAGGTTGGAAACGATGTTGAAGCGATACTCCACGTTGGCTTCAAGCTTGAAGTTTCCTGTGCGGTCGAGGTAGTAGGAGTAGCTGTCGAACTCACGACTGTCGTAGGAGCCTGGACCGATGGTTCTCACGCCGAAGGCACGGATGGAGTTCGGACCGCCCGAATAGAAGAGTTCGCTGTAGGGCACCGTGGTGGAGTTGCCGTAGAAGAAGAGGACACCAAGCTGCAGACGCGTGGCAATCATGCTCTTGTCGGTAAGTTTGAATCGGTTGCAAAGCTCGAATTGCAGTTTCGTGAACTGTGAATAAGGCGTATCGAGAAATCCTTTGTCCTTTTCGTTCCAGTCTCTGCCACAGAGTGCAAGTATGCCGTTGATGAGGTTGGCTGATTCCTTGATGGTGGCAGTGAAACGAGTTGTGTTGCGAAGTTGCTTGTTGGAGTTGTTGTCGAACTTGAAGGTATAGAGCATGGCAGGAATGAGTCGGTCGTTGACGGACTCGAATAGTGCCGACTTGTTGAAAGTGATTTCGTAAAACTTATCAGTGGCATCGAGCAGATGGTTGTAAGTAATCATCAGTGGCGAGAACTGATGCGTGATGTATTTGGATGTCTGGAAGTTGTAGGTGACATCCACACCGGAGGAAATGAGTCGGTAGTATCCTGCACGCTTCAAGTTGTCGATGTTGATGCTGAAAGTCGTGGAAGCAGGATATTTGAAATAGCGTTGTCCGAGTCTTGGCAGGACGAGCCACGGATAGGTGATGCTGGCATTGAGACCTGCTTCCCACGAGTCTGGGTATTTGTTGTCAATTTTCATGCGGTCTTTTGTCTGCCATTCGTAAGAACCGAGCAAACCGATGGAGAGACGTTCGCCGTGGCCGAAGGCATTGCGCTTGGTGAGTGTTGCCTTTGCCTTTGGTCCCACTTGTGCATTGCTCTTTTGTGTGAAACCGAACTCGAAGTTGAGGTCGTATGGCTGGTCAAGCATGGCAACCATCTGCACGTCGATGGTGTCGCAAGTGCTGGTGGTGTCGCGGGGCGTGAAGTTGAATGTCATTTGCTGGAAAGCCTGCGTGTTGGCAAGGTTGGTGAGCGTCTGGTCAATCTTCCTTTGGTCGTAAAGCTCCTTGCGCTGGAACATGTAGTTCTTGAAGAGTACGCGAGGCTTGATAGGCGTTTTCTTTCCTTGGTAGGCATATTTCAATCCTGGTAGGACGATGCTGTCGTCATATTGGATATAGGAACCTGTGCGTCGGTTCTGGTTGCTCTGTTGGCGGAGAGAATCAGACGTGATGGAATCGTTGGCTGAAGCGGTGCTGCGCCTTCTTCTCCTTGTGATGTTCCGATTCTTCTGTATGTAGGTGTGGATATTTCCGATGTACCATTGCCGATTGGCGCGAGGATTGATGTCTGCGTCTGGTACGACGAGTGTCTTCACATGGAGTGGCACCTGCACGGAGTCAGCGAAGAAGCGGATGTAGTCGGGGCGGTAGAAGTAATAGCCATTGTTGCGGAAGTCGTTGCTGATGCGTGTCTGTTCGGCTTGTATGTTGGGCACACTGAATTGATCTCCTTCTTTGAGATAACTCTTTGCCATGTTTGCCTGTACGATGCTGTCCTGTACTCCCTCGAAGTGATATTGGATGCTGTCGAACATATAAGGCTCATTCAGATACACGTCGTATTTAATTTTCTGTTTCTTTGGATTCTTCTGATTGACGAGGTCGTATGTTACCCGACCATTGAAGTAGCCATAGTTCTGAAGCGTGTTGGTTGCGATTTTTGTTCGTGTTTCAGGCAGGACAGATGCGATGGTGACAGGTTCTGTTCCGAAAGATTTCAGCAACCACTTTTCGAACTTGTTGTTCTCTTGATTGATGAACGCATTGTGAATCCACAAGCCGATGGGGAAGGGTGTACGCAGGGAGGAACTGCCCATGAAGGAACCATTGGGAGCGTATGCCAATGCGCCTTCGACTTCGGCGATTGCAATGCTTTCGGCGTATGTTTTTTTCTTGTCGTGAATGGTTGTCGATTTGATTCCCGTGTAGAGGATTTCTCCCTCTGGCAGGTTCGACGTGGTGGAGCAAGATGCCAAAAGAAGGATGAGGAAAAGACCCACCCCCAGCCATTCCCTGTGATGGAGGGAAGTAGCTACACTGCTAATGATTCTATTTATAATATGTATTGTCATTTTCACTGATTCTATTTCATCTACAACAATCTAATCCCTCGCCTCTCAAGGGGCTGGGCTGTGGGGGTGAGGCTGGCATAGTTTTTATTCTTCTTTTTTCTTCCAAATGATGAGGTCGGAGAGTTTGTCAAATTTCTTCTTCAGCACGATGGATGCACCGTTCTCAATCAGCTCACCCTCGATGAGATTGTCATAGTTGCGTTCGTGGTAGAGGCGCACGTAGCGAGTGCCACCCTTGTTGAGTCGCCATTCCAGCGACACGTTGTCGATGTATGCACCACTCTCGTTCTCGTATCGGTTGCCGTCGGCATTCACCTTTCCTCCCACCACCACGTTGAGGCGGTCGGAGAAGAATCGCTTCGAGAACTTGAAGGAATAGTCGGTGCGAGTGCTTCCGTCCTCACGCGTCTTCTGTTCCATGCCCACGTTCACATCCACGGCACTTTGGAATGCCTTGCCTGCGATGTTGTTGATTTCGTTCTGCAAGAAGTTGTTGAGCGCGTTGTTGGCAGTGATGCTCGACTCGTTGGTACTCGACATATACATGCCCGTTGCCAAGAGTCCCACGGCGAGCTTGTTCTTCTCCTCCGTGGTCATGCCCACGAGTTCGTTCTTCACATCGGCATCCTCAGGAGCATCGATGGTGAAGAGCAGTTCCATTTCTTCCAGCGTACCCGTCACCTTCAGTCCTGCCAGGAACTTCACTGTGCGTCGGCTGTCTCCGGTGCTCACAACGGCGCTTGTCTGTTCCGCAGCAGCAATGTTGAGCTTCGGATTTGAGGCTTCACCCGTAAATTCGATGTAGCTACCGTTCTCAATGGCAAAAGTCTTGAGCGGGATGATTGGCAGGGTGTATTTCATTTCGCCCTCGTTCACGGTGTAGCGTCCCGTTAGGTTCGTCACGCCTTCAGGCGTAATGCTCAGCAGGAGAGTGCCGCCACCTTGCACATCCACGTAGCTCTGCTTGTCGGCTGAGAATTCGCAACTGAACTTCGCTCCTTCCGAGATGACAAGGTTGATGTTCATGTCGGTGCTTGTGTGGGTGCGGCGGATTCGCTCCTTTTCCTCTTCGCTTGGCGGCTCGTTGAAATCCACAAAGGTGACGATGTCGTCCAGTCGGTAGCTTGTGGAGAGCGGCGTTTCCGACATCACGTAGGTCATGTCTGTCTTGTCGAGCACATTCACCATTCCGCGCATACGCATGTCGTCGAGCGAACCGTTCACACGGAACACGAAGTCGCCGTACATCTTGCCAAACACCATCGACTTGCGGGTGCGAGGTGCGTCGATGAGGCAGAAGTCGCGTCCGTAGAGGCTGAGGTTGAGGAGAATGTCGTCCGTGTTGGCAAAATCCACCCATCCGTTCAGCGTGAGCGGTTCCTTGCCTGGACCATAAATCTTGTAGCGGTTGAACGATATGCGGCTGTCGTTGATGTTGAAAGGAGCATCCTCAAAGCCGAGGTCGAGCGAGTAGAGGTCCGATTTCGCTCTCATGCCCTTTGGCAACAGCTGTCCGTTGATAGAGAGCTTGTCAGTTGGTCCTTTCACGCTGAGTTCGCCACCCATTGTGCCTTCGAGCGTGACAATCTGGTCGGGGATGAACGGAGCAGCCATTTCGAGCGGCAAGTCCATCAGCTTCACCGTTGCGTCCAGGTTTCCGCTGTCAGCCGTGTCGTAGGTTCCTGCCACCTTTGCCACGTTCTGTTTGTTGTGGCTCAGTGTGGCATCCACTTCATGAGTCGTCTCGTTCAGAGGGTTGTAGCTGAAGTCAGCTCCCACGTTCCCTATGCGGGTACCGTCGAAAGCAAAGTGGCCGATGTCTGTGATGCCTTTCACCCAGAATTTCTCCTCGTTCTGCTTGTAGTTGGCATCCACCGAGAAGTTACCCTCCATGTTCGGCATACCAGGAATCACCTGCACGAGTTTTTCGAGGTTCAGGTTCTGCACCACGAGGAAGATGTCTTGCAAGTAGTCCAAGTCGGGGTCCGACTGCACCGAAATGCTGCAACTGTCCTCCTGCGAATCCAGTCGGAGGTTGGCGTAGAGGCGGTTGCGCTTCGTGAGCGTGATGTGGTTGTCCTTGTTCACCTTGAATCGCGTGAAGCCGAGGATAGGCTCTTCAGGATACATGCTCATGTTGAGCACAGAGTCAATCGTGGCATGGAGACCGAAGTCGGCACCTTTCTCTTCCTTCTTGTTGAAATACGTGATGTGGGCATCAGCCTCTTCCAGCGACGTGTAGCCATCCACGAAGGCAGAGAATCCCTTGAACGAAGGCTGGTCGTCACACTTCACACCTAATTTGTATACTATGTTCGTGGAGTCCTGATGGATGTCGAAGAAAGCATCCTCCACGGCAATGGAATCGACCACGATTTTCGTTATACGAGCATCACCAATGAGACCCATTTCGGGCGAACAGTTCAGGTTGGCATTGAAGTTCTCGAACTTCACGTCCTGAATGCCCAGCAGCTGTGCCAGCGGATTGTTGGTGCCGATGTTGGCTTTCAGCGTGGCGGTAGGGAAGAAGCTCTTCAGCGCGTTCATGTCGAAACTGCGCTCTTTGCGTTGCTTCTCAGCAGCCGTTTGCAGCTGAGTCGCCTTGTCAATCATCTTGAAGAGATTCTCAGGCGCGTGCATGTCGAGATAGAGGTCGCCCGTCTTGGCATAAATCGTCGTGGTGTCCTTGTCCGTTTCGGCAAAGAGGTCGAACTTCTGCGTCTCGATCTTGTCTTTGCCATAAATCACCTCGCTCAGTTCCACGTCGGCATCCACTCGGAACGCATCCTTCATGTTGTATTTGGCATCGAACACGCCCACGGTCTTGATGTCCAGTCGCTCGTCGCTCAGTCCCAACTCCTTCAGGTGGCAGTGGTCCATGTTCATGTCAAGGTGAATGTCTAATGCGTCGGTCAGCATCTTTCCGCTCAAGTCCGTTCGCAGAGCCACCTTGTCGTTGTCGATACTCAGATTGCCGCTCACTATGCCGTCTTTCAGAGCCAGCTGACCGTTCGTGTTGCTCACATCGATGTCGCCGTAAGTTGCTTGCGAGAGGTCGAGGACCACATCTGCCGTCGTTCGCTTGTTGAAGAAGTCGAATCCCTTGCCCTTCGCCTTCACCTTTCCACTCAGCGCAAGCGGTTCGTCGAGAGGCACGAATTGGTTGACATTCAGATTCTCGGCATACATGTCGATGTTGTACGACTCGTCGTTCATGCCATAGTTCACCTTCGCATTCACATTGCCCTGCTTGGTCTTTGCCACCACGTCGGCAATGAGTTGGTTGTTCTTGATACTCACGTCACCACCCACCTTCATGTTCTTCGGAATGTTGAACGCACTGCGCGACTCCTTTGGCACAAATCCCTTCGCAAAACTGGCATCCTTTATGTCCGTGTTGAGATTGGCATCAATCCTCATCTTCTTCTCGTCCGTAGGGTCGGTAATGCTCACGTTGCCGTTCACCGACAAGGCGTTTGGCACGTAGGCAGACAGGTTTTGCACATTGATTTTCTTCAGGTTTCCGCTTACGCTTGTCACGAGGCTCATCTGCTCCTTAGGCCAAGCCTCGCCGAATCCTTCCAAATATGGTTCAGCAAACAAGCCGATGTCGCCCTTGCCGAAGTGACCATTTAAATGAAGAGTGAAGAATGAAGAATTGTCGTTTCGCTTAAATGAAGAATGAGGAATTGTCGCTTTGCTCCCGAATGAAGAATTTATTATAGTATTCTCTTCGGAAGAGTTACTTTCATTCTTCATTCTTAATTCTTCATTCTTCATTTCCTCTTCTTCATTCTTAATCTCAAACGCATCCATATCCATGCGGTACGACAGTTGCACGTCGCTTTCGTCAGTTTCCAGCACCAGTTGCTTCACGTCGAGCTGCGTGGAGTCCATCTTCACAGTAGCCAACGCCTTGTTGACCACCAGTCCGCTCTGTTCCTTGAAACTCATCTGCTTCACCTTCACGTCCAAGTCGCCCGTGCCACGATAGCAAACCCGCTCCACCTCCAAGTGTGTGTCAGTCGTACTGATGTGGCTCGCATCGAATCCCTTCACACGCTCTGCCAAACCGTCATTGTAGTGAAGACTGGTGGAATCCACCACGATGTCAGTGAATTCATACAACTCCTCCGCCAAGTTCACACATCCTTTCAGTCGCGCACTGCCAATCCGTCCGCCCACCGTCACGCTGTCCTTCTGCGGCGTGAGCAGCACTTCCGCTTTCACGTTCTCCAATTGCACATCGTCCAGGTTCAGTTTCCAAGGCACAGGCACACTTTCCGTCGTGTCTTCAGGCACACTGTCTGCCAGTGCCACGCGCACGTCAGCATCTTTCAGCCGCACATGGTTTAGTTGGGCAACGCCATCGTTCAAATCCACGCTGTGGGCATCGAGGAAGATTTCTCCCACATTGCCATCAATCCGCACAGCCTCAATCAGTTCCTTCGTATGCAGTTTCGTGTCGGTCAGCGTTACATTATCCACCTCCACTTGCCCTTTGAACAGAGGCAACAACTTCACGCTCACGTCTAAGCTTCCAGCGTTCAGCAGCGTGTCACCATCCTGCACAGCCAGCATGTCGCCCATCTCCAAGTCGAGAGGGAACCTGAGCCGCACCTTGCCCACGCTCACGTCCATGCCCATCTCCTCGCTGAGCATTTCGCTTGCCTTGTCCACTGCCCATCGCTGCACAGGAGGCAGATAAACCGCCACCACCGTCAGCACCACCAGGAGCAACAAGCCGACAATCGTCCACAGCACACCCTTGCCCAGTCTTTTCCACAGACTCGGCTTCCTCTTCTCGTCAGCACGTCCTTCTTCAGGGGCAACGCTCGGCGACGCATTTTCTATATTTTCAGTTTCTGACATCTTTTTCTATTTCCCAGTCAACAAATTATCACAAATGAACTCAAAAAGAAATAGCACATTCACTTTTCACTTATTTGTCTCCTAAAGAAATTGGCAAAATCGGCAAAATTAAAAAATTAAGTTCATTTAGTCTATTTCTTCATGAGATTTTTCACTTTTCACTTATTAGTCTCCTAAAGAAATTGGCAAAATCAGCAAAATTAAAAAATTTAGTACATTTAGTCTATTTCTTCAGGAGATTTTTTTTACTTTTCGCTCTTCACTTTTCACTTTTTTGTGCCATATTTGTGTTCATTTGTTGACAAAAAAGAAATTCGTTGATTCACTTTTCACTTTTCTGCCTACAAGTCTGCAAAAGTACGGCAAATTTTCAAATCCTCAAACACTCAAATCCACAAATAATCTTAAATCCACTTTCTCCTGTCAACAAATATCCACAAATTATCCGTGATTTTTTTATCAGACAATATCAATTTATGGTTAATTCACGGTAATTCGCGTTAAAAACAATATGAACATGAATTTCCATGAACCTTCAGCTCGGCGTAGTCAATTACCCGTAAATTTCCACGAAAAAGATTTCTACGGAGTATAGGAGTAAAGGAAATCAGAGCCATAGAAAACTCCAAACTCCTTCCCTCCTTAGAGATAAGAAAGAAAACGAGCCTTCGTTTTCGTTCCAACGAACGTTCAACACGATGCAAACGAACGTCCGTAGAGATTGAAATGAACGTTCAATGATTGTGACTGCTCGAAAATTCATATCAGGGAGTCTTTTAGAGAATCGAAAACGTGCTTCGTTCTCACAGGACTCTTTCTTTTTGTTGCTTTTTCCATTTCCTTTGTGATGATTTTATTTCTTTGTTCGTCGAAAATCTATTATCTTTGCAGCAATCTATTCGGCAGACTGAAATCAGAGGTATTTTATAACTCCTCACAGAGGTTTGTCATATAAAAGCATAACCAACGATATATGATGTATAAAGATTTTAATTGGCTTAGAAAATTTCTTGTTGAAAAAGAAAAGAACGAACACATGGTTAGCAGAGCAGTTGGGCAAAGAACAAGTAACTGTTACAAAATTGTGTACCGACATTTGTCAATCTGAATTTGGCACATTCATGAAGATTACGGAGTCTTTGGATTTTGATTTGAAAGAATTCTAAGATTTAACAAATAATAATCATAGATTGATACATCTGATTATATTTGTATTAAACTTTAATTACGTATTTAATTTAGATATGTCACAGAAAATAGATTTTATATCAAGCCGTAAGGCTATTACATATCTTGATTTATTTGCAGGAGCTGGTGGTTTTAGTGAAGGGTTTATGCAAGCATATACGGAAGACAAATATTATGACTTTCGTCTAGCAAGTGACATCAATGAGAATTGTGAATTGACGCATAGGGTTCGATATAATAAAATGCTTGGACTTGATACAAAATTTTTGTGTCAAGACATTATGGAGGATTCATTTTTGCCGAACCTACTGAAACAGATTGGTAGGCAAAAGATAGATGTCATTACAGGTGGTCCGAGTTGCCAGTCCTTTAGTCTTGCAGGGCGCAGGAAAAAACTAGACAAGCGCGATGATTTGTTTTTTCACTACCTAAAGGTCATAAAGGCTCTTCGCCCTAAATATTTTGTAATGGAAAATGTGAAGGGCATCTTGACAAAGGATAAAGGACGGATTAAAGAACGTATCCTTAGAGAAATACGTTCCATTGTTGATGACATGAAAATGTCACAACTATTAGTTTTTCTTAATGATACATTAAAACCTTTATTGCCATTGCCATTATATGAGTCCATCTACCTGCGTCTTAATATGGAGACTGTTGATGAAAGTTGGGAAAAAACATGGGATATTTATTTTAACAACTTAGACCAACAGCTTAAAGATGTGACCAAGAAACTTTCTTATGATGTTAGCAAAAGTGATGAATCTGTAAACACCGTTCGTCATGGATTGATTCTATTGAAGATGAAACAAGAGAGAGAGTCTATCCGTAAACAGGTTATTCAACTCAAAACCATTTCACATATAGATAATGATGTATTTGTTAACGATTATAATGCCATCGTTGACACCATTTCTGATGAGCAAATTTTAGATAATATAATAAAGGCTGTTGGGAGAATAGCAAACTTGGGAGATTGTAAACAAGAGGCTGAGAATCTGAAAAAATCATTAGAGATACTTGTCGCGACTTTCGATGAATGCATTGAATTTATCAAAGAGATATTTAAAGAACATGAAAAGACCTTGTGTAAATTTGAAATGCTGGTGAAAAACATACGACTATACAACATAAAAGACCCCATCGTTGTTTTATCATCTAACTATGGTGTTCCTCAAAATAGGGAAAGGGTCTTGTTTATTGGTTGTCGGAATGACCAAGATTTAATAACTGAAATACCATCTACTGTTTCTGAGAAAGATAAAGTGACGGTTTATGAAGCTCTTTGGGACATGGATATGGTGGGAAATGGAGATTCCGCCAAAAAGTATAAAAAACCTCATATAATAGCGAAATATGAGTCTGTAAAAAAACGACGCTGCTTACAAGGTGAACCTGACGAAAGAGGTCTCCTTTTCTCAGAATGGTCGCGTATCGGAAGACTCGGGCATAGATTCACTTTTGATGAGGCACCTTTCTATGTAACAAAATTGGCAGAATTAGATGATGTCAAGAAACATCAGCATATGGAATTGTTCAATCACCAAACAAGCCTGCAAAATGAAACTGTTAAAAATAGATTGAAGATAATAGCTAAATATGGCGATTATGATGCGGCAAAACCGGAATTAAAAGAAAAAGATTTAGAATCCAAAAAACGCAATTATGCTGTATTAAATCCACTCGGGCAAAGTCCGACGGTTTGTACTATGCCTGATGATTTCATTCACTATTCTGCATATAGACCCACAACAGTCCGAGAAATGGCACGACTACAGAGTTTTGACGATTCCTTTGTTTTTCAAGGAAAAAGACAGACGGGTGGTAACAATCGTCAAAAAGAAATACCTCAATATACTCTTGTTGGTAATGCTGTACCACCACTGATGGCAAGAGCGATTGCCAATACATTATTAGAACATATAAAATAGGAAAACGGAATATGGTTAATATGCGTCCATTTACTGCCTTTGAGCAGGATAATATGAAATTTCTTGTTAATCACAACGTAAAGTTTACTCAAGTAGAAATTACACCAACTGGGCTTGAAAAGGGAATTCTTGATTCAACTGCTCCCATGCGTGCTTTTTTCATAGAAGAAGGTATTCACAATTATGAAGAGCAGCTTCAAGGACAAGAATATAAGGTAGTGCGAGATGCTGTAATTCTTACAGATACTGGTCAACTACAAACACGTGTATCCTTCTATCGTCCAACGACTAAGAAAGGTGATCCACGAATGTGGATTTATAAGCTTGGCTCTTATACTAAGGGAAATGACATACATGTGTTGTTCTATTTTGAAAAGAAATTATATTCTATCAATATTACCCACATAAACATTGCTGCTTGCTATAACTCGTCTATTTTAACTCCCATCAAAGAAGTTTTAATGGAGATATATCAACGTGAAAATACTATTTCAGAAGAGTTGCTTGGCAAATTTCGTTCTGTAAGTGGACATTGGTTTGAATCTGAAGTGATGGCAGATACTGGTATTGGTCGGACTATTGAAACTTTTTTGGGTATTAATATGAATAGTGACAAGACTCCTGACTACAAAGGTATAGAGTTGAAGAGTCATAGAGAAAAAAGATCATCCAATAAGAATGTTCTTTTCACACAAACACCCGATTGGGATATAAGTGCATTGAAGTCTGGACGAGAGATTGTAGCAAAATATGGTTATCTAACGGAGGAAGGAAAAAAAACTTATCAAAACACAGTTCAATGTTCTCCTCCTAATAGTCAAAACTTATTTCTAAATGTCAATCAGTTAAATGCATTATTAGAACTTCAAGCACAAAAGTCACGAGTAGAAGATGTTGCCGCATGGCGTTTACTCAAACTTCATCAACGGTTAAATATTAAACACCATGAAACATTTTGGATTGCAGTTGAAAATACAATCCACGACAATAAAGAGTACTTTTGCTATAAACAAATTGAACACACAAAAAATCCCAATGTAGGACAATTTGATGTGCTGTTAGAACAAAATTTAATAACAGTAGATTTGCTCCTCTGTCGCCCAAGCGGCAATGGAGATACATATTCATTTAAGATAAAGAAAAAAGGAATGCCATTGCTTTTTCCTGAAAGTGTTATTTACAACATTTAATGTTAGATTGTCATAATTAATACTAATCAAGGAGTCCTGATGGGAATCGAAAACGTGCTTCGTTCTCACAGGACTCTTTCTTAATACAATAGCCCAAACATCCATAATGGAATGCGGTTACGATGACCGACCTCTGTATTGTCAACAGCCAGATAGCTATTATCAAAACAATGCCAAATAAAATGTTCGCAAACATTCAGTTTGATGGAATTTTAGTGTTTGGAAACATTGTTTTGGAACTTGAAAAGCAAAAATTATACGTTATTCGACATATCGCAGCACCTTATTCAGATTTTCTAACAAATCTAACTCTTCTTTCTTCAATTACTCGTTTATACATACGCTTCATCTTATCATTCAAAAAAGAATGATCGATTAGAGCATACGTTTCCTGTGGTATTTCCATAAACATATTGAGTACCATATCTGAACGCTTCTTCGGCAATCCAATCCTTTCAGCAAATCGCTCAAAGTCCAATCGGCATGGATGTAACGTTCTGTCATATACGTCGCTCGTTTCAATATCAGGAGAAAGACCACCTTTCAACCCAAAATCACTTCCGCTTTGAATATGAACGCAAGTATTGATTAAATCGTATGCAGGAGCGAGAAAATACTCCCCACCTCTGTTGACCAGCGAGAAATTCTTCATGTGTGCATCCTCATTGGCAAACAGATAGTCAAAGACGACCATTCTGAAAAACTGTTCCATCTGAGGCATCCATGCAGGGATAATCTTCCTAATAGCATCGGCAATCTGTGCGTAATTACCATTATACTTGAAATTGCTGTCACCCCCCTCCTCTGTCATCTTCAAGATAGCTGCAAAGTCCTCCTGTGAACAGTCCTTTATACCACCTGTAACATCAAAACGCTTCGTGATATACACAGGCTGACCACTACTACTAAAACATAGTCCATTCACAGCTGTACGTATTCCATACACCTGAGTAGCTATTTGCATTGTCAAATGTTCGTTGGCAGGTATCTGCTTGCGGGTTGACAAACTCAGATTAAATGGTGCAGGTTTCAGTATATAGGTTGACTGTTCTCCCTCGTGGCTCAAACGAATAATCCCATTGTCAATCACGGCAGAGAATTTCTCCTGTGCCCCAGAGATTGACATATTGTTCATATTCTCCATCACTTGCTGCTGGTCTCGTTCACTTTCAAAGTCTATGTCTAAAATCGGTGACACAACCACACCGTCGAAAAGCATCTTGACAGCACGAGGGGAATAACCTGTAAAACCAGGCATCAGAGTTGATGGACAAACCTCTATTGCTTTCATTCTTCAGTTCTTTTTAGTACAAACTTACCTATTGTATCCATACCACAAATCATTTCCAGCATACCAAAGAAGTCGTTTTCATCCACTTTCTTTATCCTGCATAGTGCTCTTCGATTAGCACCTTCAGGCAGCATATTTGTAAATACAGGAAAGATATGGTCTGCATGATATACCTTTTGACTTTTGGGTAGGTTCACTGATACTGGAGGGGTGCTTTTATCTGACAAGAAGGCATCATCGTATATAAATTCATAATTACCTCTCGCCAACTCTACAAGTTGCCCAGCATATACTTCTCCAAAATAAACATTTACCTTTCTCATAAGCTATATTCTTAAACGGTCTGTTTTACTTGAAGGATTATCTCTAAACCTACCACGTCAAGAATTTTCTTTAACGTATCAATAGACGGATTGCCTACTCCACGCTCCAAGTCCTTCACTGTGGAGATACTCACCCCAGAGTAATCAGAAAGATCTTGCTGAGAAATACCAAGCAATGCCCTTCGTTCTTTTATGACTTTTCCTATATCCATAAGAGTATGATTTATCGTACTTTCGGTGCAAAAGTAATGAAAAAAAACGAACCACGACACAAAAAGTATGTTTTTTCATACTTTTGCGGATGAAACTGGATTATCTTTCATGATTCAATGTTTTTTCTCCTTATCTCCAATACTCCGTAGAAAATGAATCAGGATTGAAAATACGAACGTTATTCTCACAGGACTCTTTCTTTTTGTTGCTTTTTCCATTTCCTTTGTGATGATTTTTTTCTTTTTTTGTGGAATTTCTATTATCTTTGCAGCAGAAAATGATAACGAGTCAACAAATTTTCACAAATTGTCTCAAAAGAAAAGACAAAGGTCAGATTTGTGAAAAGTGAACCTTTAGCTCGGCGTAGCCAAAAATGCCATCCAGCAAAATCGCTTCACTCTTCACGTTTCACACTACACGTTCAACTTTTTCACTTTTTTGTGCTCCATTTGTGTTCATTTGTTGACTGTAACGAAGGAATTATGAAAAAGAATCTTGAAACATTGTGCGTGCAGGCTGGCTGGACGCCAAAGAACGGGGAAAGCCGTGTGCTTCCTATTATACAGAGTACGACATTCAAGTATGAGACGAGTGAGGCGATGGCTCGCTTGTTCGACCTTGAGGACGAGGGTTATTTCTATACTCGCTTGCAGAATCCAACGAACGACGCGGTGGCTGCGAAAATCAATGCGCTTGAAGGTGGTGTGGGCTGTGTGCTCACGTCATCGGGACAGGCTGCCAACTTCTATGCTGTGTTCAATATCTGTGAGGCTGGTGACCATTTCATCACTTCGAACACGATTTATGGTGGCACGTTCAACCTCTTTGGCGTGACGCTGAAGAAGTTGGGCATTGAATGCACGTTTGTTGACCCTGACTGGGATGATGAGCGCATCGAGAAGGAATTCCGTCCAAATACGAAGTGCTTCTTTGGCGAGACGATTTCGAACCCTGGCGGCAATGTGTTCGACATCGAGCGATTTGCGAAGATGGCGCACAGGCATGGTGTGCCACTCATTGTGGATAATACGTTTGCTACGCCTATCAACTGCCGTCCGTTTGAATGGGGTGCTGACATTGTAACTCACTCTACGACGAAGTACATGGACGGTCATGCGTGTCAAGTGGGTGGCGCCGTGGTAGATAGCGGTAACTTCGACTGGGAGGCTCAGGCTGACAAGTTCCCTGGACTCTGCACTCCCGACGAGAGCTATCACGGACTGACTTACACGAAGGCGTTTGGTAAGAAGGCTTACACGACGAAGCTTGTGTCGCAGCTGATGCGCGACTTGGGCAGCATCCCTGCTCCTCATAATTCGTTCCTCCTCAACATTGGTCTTGAAACGCTTCACTTGCGTATGCCTCGCCACTGTGAGAATGCGCAGAAGGTGGCTGAATGGTTGGAGGCGAATCCGAAGGTGGCTTGGGTGAATTACTGTGGTTTGCCTGGCAACAAATACTATGAACTGGGGCAGAAGTACTTGCCTAATGGTTCGTGCGGTGTGATTGCCTTCGGACTGAAGGGTACGCGCGAGGATGCTATCCGCTTCATGGACAATCTCGACTTCATCTGCATTGTTACGCACGTGGCTGATGCCCGCACCTGTGTGCTGCATCCTGCCAGCCATACTCACCGCCAGTTGAGCGATGAGCAGTTGCGTGAGGCTGGTGTGGCTCCAGACCTCATCCGTCTCTCCGTCGGCATTGAGAATGTGGAAGACATCATTGCCGACCTCGAACAGGCGATGGGGAAAATGTGAAGCGAAAAAAAGCCTCACCCCCAACCCCTCTCCAAAGGGCGAGGGGAGTAGAATGAGTGAAAAGTGAAAAAAGCCTCCTGAAGAAATTGGCAAAATCGGCAAAATCAAAAATGCAATCCAGCGAAAACTCAAAAACTTAAAAACTCAAAAACTAAAGTTATTGTTTGTTATGGAAAGGAAGATGAGATTATTTTTGACAGCAGCTGTCATGCTGTTTGGAGTGACTAAAGTGTATGCCAATGGTGGTTTCATCGTGGATGGCATGGCATACGAAGTGAATGACGACGGGGTGAGTGTGAGTCTTGTGTGGAAAGGTGTGAATGAGCCATATTCGGGAGACGTGGTGGTTCCTGCATCGGTGGAGCATGATGGAAAGACTTATACGGTGAATAACATCGGATATTTAGCTTTCTCGCATGTCACTCGCTTGGTGAATGGTTCGTGGACGGTCATCAAGGATAACACGTCGATTACGTCGGTGACGCTTCCGAACACGATTACTTCCATTGGCAATGCGGGTTTCTTGAGCTGCGAGAGCCTGACGAAGATTGTCATACCAAATTCAGTGCTTACCATTGGTCCTTCTGCTTTCAGTGGTTGTAAGAACCTGTCGGAAATCAACTTTCCCGAGGCGTTGTATAGCATTGGCTCTTACGCTTTCAGCGGTTGCACGAGTCTGAAGAACATTGTCATTCCTGAGGGAGTCAGCAAGATTGGCTCATACGCTTTCAATGGCTGTACGAGCTTAGAGGGTGTCTATACCTACGTCAATGAAGTGTTTGCTACAGGTACTAAGGCATTCCAAGGTTGTACGAATGCTGTTCTGTATGGCAAGGAAGAACTCCTTGATACCTACAAGCAGACTGAGGATTGGAGTGTGCTGACGAACGTAGAAGCACTGGTGCCACTGACTGTGGCGTGTGGCAATGGCGGTTCGGTGCAGATGGGTGGTTTCACATATAGTGCAACGATTGCTTCTGCTCAGGCTTCAAGTGGGGAACATGGCGACATCTGCTTTTCGCCTGAAGAGGGATGGGAATTGAGCATGGTGAAACTCAATGGCGAGGATGTCACATCACAGGTGAAAGACAACCGTCTTCCGTCGGGAGTTTCTGCCCAGTCGTCTTTGTTGGTCACCTTCCGCCCTATGGGTTACGATGTCAATCGTGATGGCTCGGTGGACATATCCGATGTGGTGACACTTGTCAATTTCATACTGGGGCAGTAAGGAAGTGAAAAATGAAAAGTGAAAAGTGAAAAATGAAAAGTGAAAAGTGAAAAATGCCATCCGGCTCAATCGCTTCACGCTTCACTCTTCACGCTTCACGTTGAAATTTTTCATTTTTCACTCTTTAATTTCATCATAAATGAGGATTGCTACATTTGGGAGTTTGTTGTAACTTTGCACCCAAATTCGAAATAAGTATTGATTTAGGACTCATTTATGAAAAAAAATGTACTGCTGAGCGTTGCCTTCATATCCTTTCTTGGACATGGAGTGCAAGCCGAAAATGTGAATGGGATAGGTAATGGCGAAGTGAAAGAATCTGATGTGGCTGCCGTAGATACAGCCGTGGCACATCGATTCATGACAGAAGAAGTAGTCGTGGAGAACGACCCAAAGACTTTAGGTTCTCTTCGCCATCAAGCATTGAGTTACAGTGAAATAGGTGGCAGCAATTTGCAGGACTTGCAAGTGGCTTCTCTTAAGTCTGCCTCCCAATTTGTTCCCAATCTTTATATGCCCGACTATGGCTCCCGTCTTACCTCTGCTATATATATAAGAGGTATAGGCTCGCGCATCAATACGCCTGCTGTCGGACTCTACGTTGATGATGTGGCATTTCGCGAGAAGTCGGCTTTCGACATTTCATTTAGCGATGTGAGCCGCATTGAGGTGCTTCGTGGCCCTCAATCCACCCTCTATGGCAGCAATGCTATGGGTGGACTCATTCAGGTCTATACCCATTCTCCACTCGAAGTGTTCCAGCTCGGTCGTCAGACGGTGGTGAACTTTGGAGGTAGCACCAAGGATGTGGGACGTTACATCAATTTCCGCACGATGCACCCCGTGGGCAATAGTGCTGCCTTCAGCGTGAGCGGATTCTATCAGGGAAGCGATGGCTACAACACGAACACTTATTTGAATCGCTACTCCAATGGAGGCGATGCAGGCGGTGGCAAGTTCCGTTTCGTCTTCAATCCTGAGAAGAATCGTCGTTTCTTGCTCGATTTCCAGACCAGCCTGGAGTATAGCGACGAGAATGGCTATGACTACTACAATGTGAAGAACCCTCAGATTGTGGAAGGCGAATTGGGTTCTTACCGTCGCACGCTTTTCAACACTTCGCTCAAGATGAGCTACAACTTTGCGCATAGCACACTCACTTCCGTCACCGCTGGCCAGTTCCTGCGCGACCGTATGTTCATGGACCAGGACTTCACTCCTGCAAGCATCTTTACTTTGATGCAGAAGCAAAAGAATCATTCGCTGTCGGAGGAGCTCGTGCTGAAAGGCGCTTGGCACAATATGGGGCTCGACTATGTGGTGGGTGGATATGTGTCTAAGCAATGGCTCAAGACCGATGCGCCCGTTGAGTTTGGTGCAGACGGTATTCAACAACTCATCCAGTCGGGAATCGATAAGGGCTTTGCTGCTGCCAATGCTGCGATGAGTTCGTATGGCATGAGCTTAGGCATGAATATCGACGACAAGAACATGGTGGTTGATGGATTCTTCGACACGCCTGTGTTCAATGCTGCTGGCTTCGGACAGCTCACCAAGCACAACCTCTTTCTGAAGGGACTCGATTTGACTGCCGGCGTGCGTGTGGATTATGAGCACAACAAGATGAATTACCTTTCGTCTGCTACCTCACATTTCACGTTCCACATGAACCACGGTGCAAGAATGACAATCGATAAGCCATTTTCTTCTACGTCAGGATACGAAGGAACCATGAGGAATGACTACACGCAGGTGCTGCCAAAAGCTGCATTGAGCTACCACATCAGTTCCGACGCAATGGTCTATGCCTCTGCTGCGAAGGGATTCCGTTCGGGAGGCTACAACTTCCAGATGTTCAGCGACCTCATTCAGTCGTCCATGCGAAACGACATGATGAGCACCCTTGCCAGCGACCCACAGTTGGGTTCACGTATGGCAAACTACATTTCCATCGGCACCAATCCTTCTGCCGACTCCACTACGGTCTATAAGCCAGAAACCAGCTGGAACTTTGAACTCGGTACTCACCTCACACTCTTCAATGGACACCTCAACGCCAACGCTGCTGTATTCTATATCAAGACCAAAGACCAGCAGCTCGCTCGCTTTGCTGCAGGCAACGGACTGGGTCGCCAGATGGTGAACGCCGGCAAGAGCAAGAGCTACGGAGCCGAAGTGGAACTACAAGGATGGTTCCGTCTCTTCAGCAATCCTTTCTCTTGGAGAGGTTCCTACGGCTACACCCATGCCACCTTCACCGACTACGATGCTGGTGTGAGCAACGGAGTGAGCCACAACTACACCGACAACTACGTACCTTTCTCTCCGCTCCACAACTTCTCGCTTGCTGCTGAGTATGCCATACCACTCGGTGCCAGTTCGCTCAAAAACCGTCCACAGCTCCTCCTCGGTGCGAACCTCATGGGGCAGGGCAGAGTGTATTGGACGGAAGACAACACTGCCAGCGAACCTTTCTACATGCTCCTCGGAGCTCATGCAGCAGTGCAGTGGGGAAAGGTCACCATCAACCTCTGGGGCAAGAACTTGACCGACAAGTGCTACGTGCCATTCTATTTCGTTTCCATGTCGAATGGCTTTGCACAGACCTCTCGTCCTCGCCAGTTCGGTATCGACTGCACGCTGAGGTTTTAAGCGTGAACGCTTTGAGAGTTAAAAGTTAATAAGTTTTATGTCTAAGGTCTGAGGTCTAAGGACTAAGGTCGTCTTTGACCTTTGACTTTCGACCTTTGACTTTTTTAACTTTTAATTTTTAACTTACCTAAAACTCGGGATCAGTCCCTGCTTTGTTGTCGCCAAGACACAAGCAGGGATTTTTTGTTGTCTATCACCCATACTTTCAAAAGATTTTTCCTGAAAACTGCGCCTTTTCCAAATGGATGTCATAAAATTGTTATGCACATCTTAAAAACATTAACACAACATGAAAAGTTTTTTTGAATTTTTGGGCTTATCGAGCAGTAAGCAAAAAGGAAATGTAGGTGGAACCACAAAGACAGACAAGAACGTAAACAAGCCAGAAGAAAAGACTGAAAGCAGAGAAACGAAACAGAAGCAGCAAACAGAACGGATGGAAAAAGAGAAAAGCAACAAGGCACATATCTACAATTTGATGATTGTGGATGAAAGCGGCTCCATGTCGCACCTGCGAGAATCAACCCTCTCGGGAATCAACGAGACCATCCAGACAATTCGCTCTTCGCAGGAGAAGTATTCGGAAACTCAGGAACACAGACTGACACTGGTGACATTCGATTCAGGTTCGAATCGTCCCAATGTGAGAACGATGATTGACAACGTACCCATTCTCCAAGTATATCAGTTTGGACAGTATCAACCCAATGGATGCACTCCCCTTTACGATGCAATGGGGCAGTCGTTGACGCAACTTCATCAACTGATCAAGGATGACGAGGATGCCACTGCCGTAGTGACTGTCTTGACAGATGGGCTGGAAAATTCCTCAGTGGAATGGAAAGCATCTGATTTGCGTATGTTGATAGAAAAACTGAAGGAAGAAGGATGGTCCTTCTCCTATATGGGTTCAGCGCACAACGTGAGGGAAGTGACCGACCTCCTCTCTATCGACAACGTGATTGAGTTCAGCCATGACGACTTGGGCGCAGGTAACACATGGAGACGCGAAAGCTCATCGAAAATGGCATATTATGACAAGATGGACAAACTCTACTGCAGGGAAAGAATCACGTCGAGTGCAGAAAGGCGAGCAAGAAGACGTCAGTTTGCGCAAGAATACTACAGTCCGAGAGTAACCCCCGACCATATTGACGAACTGAAAGAAAATGAGATTTTTGTGTTTAGCAGTCATTCCAGCGGTGTTCATGACAGTGGTGCCGCATTGCAGGCAGTACGTTGTTTTGGTGCCATACAAGGACAAGGAGAAGGACTGCAAGGCAAGAGCTACGCCATCCCGACAACGGCTGGCATCATAGCGACCGAAGATGCCGTTGACAGGTTCGTTGCATACGCCAAGAATCATCCCGAAATGCGTTTCCTCGTCACAAGGTTGGAATTGGAAACCCTGGGCTACCAACCTTCCATGATAGCACCCCTGTTCAAGGATTGCATTACCCTTGAGAACGTGTCCCTCCCTGCAGAACTCTGGAAATGCTTGGGACTGAAGATGGAAGACTAAAAGTGAAAAGTTAAAAGTGAAAAGTTTCAACGTGAAGCGTGAAGTGTGAAGCGTGAAGCGAAGTACAAAGAACAATTTACAAAGTACAATCAGGGATTTAAAGGATTTAAGGGATTACACTAAACCCTAAACACAATAATCATGTCCATTGTCCTTTGTTCTTTGTCCTTTTTATGACTAAGGTCTAAGGTCTAAGGTCGCTTTTGACCTTTGACTTTCGACCTTTGACTTTTTAATCAAGGATTTAAAGGATTTAAAGGATTTACGTTTACTACGTTGTTCCTTGTCCTTTGTACTTATTTAGGCTTTCTACTCCCCTCTCCCTTTGGAGAGGGGCAGGGGGTGAGGCTTTTTTTTCACTTCTCACTTTCCTTCCTCTGCCTGACCGCCTCGAAGAGCAAGATGGCAGCACTGACCGACACGTTGAGCGAATCGAGCTGTCCTAGCATGGGAATGCGGATATGAGCATCGGCAGCAGAGCGCCATTGCTGCGTGAGCCCCGTAGATTCCGTTCCCATCACGATGGCTGTGGCAGCACACATGTCGGTGTGATAATAAAGTTGAGAGTCTTGCAGCTGAGCCGTGAGAATGCGGATGTGGTGTTCCTTCAGAAAGGAGATGCATTCAGCAGACGTGCAAGCAATCGTTGGCACCGTGAAGATGGCACCGATGGAACTGCGTATGAGGTTCGGGTTGAAGAGGTCGGTGAGCGGGTCGCACACAATGACTGCATCAGCGGCAGCTGCATCGGCACTACGGAGAACAGCACCCAGGTTCCCTGGTTTCTCTACACTTTCCAAGACAATGACAAGAGGATTGTCTTTCAGTTTGAGAGAAGCCAAACTGCGGTGCTTTTCCTTTACCTCTGCCACCACTCCCTCCGTCGTACCCCGATAAGCGATTTTGGCATACACCTCAGGCGTCACTTCAAAGTAGCGCGTGTTGGTGGAATGGGGGAGAAGGTTTTCGATGGTCGTGCCCTCTGTGAAAAGAGATGGGCAGAAGAAGAGCGTGTCGATTTGAAAACCCGCCTCCAGGCAATGGCCAAGTTCCCGCATTCCCTCCACGACGAACATCTGTTCCTTCCTGCGTTCGGCTGATTTCTGCTGCAGCGCAACGAGCCTTTTTACTTTTGGATTCTGAATACTGCTAATCACTTTTTTGAGTATTTTTAATCAGGAATTTAAAGGATAGGACCCTCCCCAGCCCTCCCTGTGAGGGAGGGAGTAGTCACCCAGCCCCCTCCAGCTCCCCCAAGGGGGAGTGAATAACCATCCGGAGGCTTCTCCTCCCCTTGGGGAGGTTGGAAGGGGCTGGAGGGGTCTATTCTCCCTCCCTCACAGGGAGGGCTGGGGGTGGGTCTTATAACTGCATCAGTCGTTTCTCGAATTCCTCCTTCGGATAAATGGAGGCATTGCGAATGCGAGAGCGATAGTTGTAGATAGTGGCAAGAGAGTAGTCGAGGAAATGCGCGATGTCAGCCGTTTCCGTCATGCCCAGTCGGATGAGCGCAAAAATTCGGAATTCCGTGCTGAGCAGTTCACCACGCTTTGGCTGAATCCGTTCCTCAGGTCGGAGCAAGGCGTTGAAGTTCTCCACGAAGTTAGGGTGGATATTGAGGAAAGCCTCGTCGAAGTCAGCATAGAACTGCTCCTGCTGGCTTTGGAAGATGTCGTCACTCTTCAGCGCACGCAGCAACTCGTCCGTCTGTCGGTTCTTGGCAAGACGGAGCATGTCGAGACGGAAACGACGGAAAGCGTCGATGTAGATTCTGCATCGACCGAGATAGTAGGCAATATATTCCTCCTTCACCTGGTCCGTGTGCAGCAACCCCCTGTTCACCTCTTGCAGTTGGCTGTTCGCTTGCGCCAACTGCTGGTTCGCAGCATTGAGCTGCTGGTTCGTGGAGTTGAGTTGCTGGTTCGTGCGCGCCAGTTGGCGACGAGTGGAAGACAGCTTCTGCATCTGACGGCGCAGATAGAAGATGGCTGCAAGAAGGAGCAGAGCCAAGAGAACGAGGACGTATGTGAAGACGCGCTCCGTGTTGCGCTGTCGGTTTTGCTCATCCTTGTAAGCCTTGTCGATGATTGGGAAGAAATCGCTCACCTCGATGGCACGCAGACGCGCCTTGCAGAAGTTGGCATCCTCCATCGAGCAAACCATGTAGTTGTAGGCACGGGCGAGGTCCCCTTCCTCGTAAGCCAGTTTGGCGAACGTCGGTAGCGCCATATACTCCGTGATGCCCTGCCGAATGTCCGCAGTGGCAGTGAGCGCGAGATAGAACTTGTGGAGACGGGCATTCCCCTTCTGTCGGTAAGCCTCTGCCAGATTGTAATAAATGTAAGGACGTACGTCGGGCAGCGCCCTTTCGAGGTCCGCCAGCGAGAGGACGATGGCAGAATCCACGACACCGTGCGTGAGCATCTTGTCAACGCGGACGATGTCCGTGCCCACATCCGAGTGCTTCGAAGCAAGGATAGAGTCGCGGTAGAGCTCCGTGGTGGCAAGCAACTGCGAACGGAACTCCTCCACCGAAGCATATTCTGCCATCCATCCGTAGATGGTGCGGCACGTGTGGTAGTAATAGAGGCGCGTGTCGGGAGAAGCCTTCGCCATGTTGAGGTTCTTCAAGAGCGCCTGAGCAGCGTCATACTGCCCCGTGACGGCATAGACTTCCGCACGGCCAATCGTCGTGTAGATGCGCAGGTCGGATTGACCGTTCACTTCGGGCAGATGTGCCAGCCGGTTGAGGAAGAGCAGGGCAGAATCCGTCTGCACACGTGAGAACGTGGTGAACAGCTCCTTGTAGATGGCGATGAGCCGAGGACCTTTCACCCTCTTAGCCAAGCGTTGCAGACTGTCCGTGCGTTGTTGGCGCAGCGCATGGTAAGCGGTTTTCGTGGCAATGGTGGCATCGAGTTGGGCGATGGCCCTTTCCAGCTCGGCATCCGAGACCGACGGCACCTGCTGGGCAGAAGCCCTTGGGGCGAAAGCCATGCCGATGGCCGTGCAAAGGATGACGAGCCCGAGGAAAGCGGAGGGGAGGAAGAGAGGGAGACGCTTCATGGCGGG
>OCVV012879372.1_pt1 | contig 29412 bp, 25 predicted proteins | sample 1539721 | NCBI WGS metagenome assembly OCVV01 (sample SAMN02144230, study PRJEB22623) | gut metagenome | biome: sheep rumen | host: Ovis aries | place: New Zealand | reverse complement strand
AAGAAGAACCTGTTTTTATTTGTTTTTACTTGTTTTTTTCTGTTTTTTCTTCGTCCGCCGAAGGCGTAATTCTTACATCGAACTCACGTTTTTTTATGACTGATTGAGTTGAAGGCGAATCGTACAAATTGACCAACCGAAAAATGCCCCAAAACAGGTGTGAGTCACACCTATGCCATAGGTATGAGTCACACCCCTCCCGCAGGTGTGAGTCAGACCTGTTTTGAGGCTACGAGCGTGTACAAATTGAACAATCGGGAAAACGGCTGAAGCAGGGGTTTCAGCCATAAAAAATACGCGAGTTCGATGAAATTTACAAATATTAAATTCATGAAAAATTCGTGGCTAATTCATGGACATTCGTGTTTTATTTTGGACATAAATTATCATGAATTAGCCACGAATTTTTCATGAATTATTTTTGTTTGGATTCATCGAACCGACGTTAAATTGACGTAAATTCGGAGTAAGATTTACGTTTACTTTTTTCCTTCGCATTCTTCGCGCAGGAAGTCGGGGGTGCGGCGCAGGTATTCGTAGCCAAACTGGCAGCGGAGGCAGTCGCGGGGCTGGCAGTAGCGGCGGTGGAGGTGGATGAGGGCTTGGGAGTCGGCAGCGTTGTCGCAGGTGATGCCTGCCTCTGCCCAGTGGCGGATGATGGTGTTTTTCTCGGGTTTGAGTTGTTCCCAAAGGGAGAAAGCACGGTCGCAGAGGGTGGGGTCTGACTTGTACTTGCCATAGGCAAAGAGGATGGGGGCGACGCTGTTGATGATGAGCAGTTCGATGGAGGTTGGGGAGAGGGTTTTGCTGAGCGGCTGGGTGGGTTGGGAGGAGAAGGTGTAGTGGGTGTGCCAGTAGTCGCTCACGTGGGTGAGCAGGAGGGCATTGACCTGAGGGAGTGTCTGTGCGCTGATGAGCCGGGAGAGGTTGAGCCGTTGCTCATAGTAGAGCATGGCGAGTTGGGCGATGCGGATGTGGGGGAAGTTCTGGGGGCGGAGACGGAGGAATTTCCACGCTGTGGGGTCGATGGGGGTGAGGCTGAATTTCTGCCGCAGATAGCGGTATTCGCGTTGCAGACGGAGGGGGTAGTCGTCGGCGAGGTCGCTTTCGAGCAGTCCTGCCTGGCCGAAGAAGATGGCTTCTATCTGGAAGAGGTCGTCGCGATGCTTGCCCACTGCACTCAAGGGGATGGACTTTGCCCACTCTTCGAAGGTGTCGCCGTTGATGCCAAAGCCGAAGTTGCGGGCGAGGGTGACGAAGAGGGTGGCTTCCCAGTCTCTGTCAAGGGCGTCGCGACGCTGCATGATTTGGCGTGTGCGCTCTTCGAAGCGCTGGAGGGTGAGGGTGGTCATCCAGTTGTGGACGAGCAACGTGGGGAAATCGCCCACCACGGCTCGGCATCGGGGCGTGGCGTCGCTGCGGCTCAGGTCGGAATAGTTTTCACTCACGTAGCGAGGCACGGTGAGTTGCATCTGCGGAATTTCCTGTCCATTGGGATAGCGGAGGGGCTGGTCGATGTCAGCCGCCACGTGGAGGATGATGTTTTCGTAGGCTGCATCGGTGTCGTGGTGGTGGCGATACCAGTCGCTGGTGCGTTGGTGAATCTCCACGTTGCCCACCCACTCCACGCCGTCCAGTTTCACTTTTGCGCCGGTGAAGTCGGGGCCTGCGTCGGTGTTGTGGATGCCCGGATTGAGCACTTCCACCCTACGCCCGTCGGTGGTGCGCAATTCTTTCAGGGGGAAAATCTTATGTTTCCACACATAGTGCAGCAGTTCTTCCATGGTTTTAAGTAACTACACAAATTTATTTTATACAATGATGTCTCTTCTTTTCGCCGCAAGCGGCTTGGTTTTTCGGACAATAATTTCCAATAATTAACGATAATTTTATCCAATAATTTTTATTGGAACCAATTTTTGGAAATTATTGGACATTATCGTCCGAAAACATGCGGCTTGCCGCATCATATATACTCTACTGGTCATCTACTTACATGTTGCCGCAAGCGGCTTTTTTTCCTGAAACTAATTATAATAATTGGAATAATTTAGTTCACTAATTTCTATCATCAAAATTTGTGGATAAAATTATTCTAATTATGCTAATTTGTTTCTTGAAATCCATCGCCGAGGGCGATTCACTTTCTTATGTATTGCCGCAAGCGGCTTGTTTCTCTTGGACAATAATTTTCAATAATTAACGATAATTTGATCCAATAATTATTATTGGAACCAATTTTTGGAAATTATTGGAACCCTTTAGCCGAGCGAAGCCAATTATTGTCCGAGAATCATGCGGCTTGCCGCATGATATCAACTATTTTTGTTCACCTACTTATCAATTTACTGTGGGAAGTTCTTTTACCGCTTTGCGGGCTTTAGAAAAACAAGAAAAAATAAAAAAATACAAGAAAAAATCTTGTCAGGTTTTGAGGTCTTACAACCTTTATAACTTCAATGCCTTATTTTTTCCTATTTTCTTTTGTTTTTTCTTGTTTTTTAGAGGCCGCCGAAGGCGTAAATCAAACAACCGAAACTTGAATTATATCAATTTTTGTTCAAAGGTAGTGATTTTAAGCGAAAAGTGAAAAGTGAAGAGTGAAAAATCTAAATTACCATCTATCCGAACAGAGGATACTTAGATTTTTCACTCTTCACTTTTCACTTTTCGCTTTTTTACGTACCTTTGCAGTGTTTTTATCGTTTTATCGTTCAAAAAACACAAAAAGAATGAAAATCGCATTGATAGGATATGGCAAGATGGGCAAGATGATAGAGCAGATTGCCTTGAGCCGAGGCCACGAAATCGTGAGCATCATCGACATCGACAATCAGGAGGACTTTGAGAGCGAGGCATTTGCCAGTGCCGACGTGGCCATCGAGTTCACCACCCCCTGGACCGCATACGACAACTACCTGAAGGCATGGAAGGCCGGAGTGAAGGTGGTGAGCGGCAGCACGGGCTGGCTGAAAGAGCATGGCGACGACGTGAAACGGGCCTGCACCGAGGGGGGAAAGACTCTCTTCTGGGCCAGCAACTACTCTATCGGCGTGGCCATCTTCAGTGCCGTGAACAAGTATCTGGCCAGCATCATGAACCAGTTTCCGCAGTATGACGTGAAGGAGGTGGAGACACACCATGTGCACAAACTCGACCACCCCTCTGGCACGGGCATCACGCTGGCCGAGCAGATTGTGGAGCGGCTGGACCGCAAGAAGGACTGGACGATGGGCTATCTGCAACAGCCCGACGGCACGGTGGAGGGAAGCGACGAGGTGGCTGCCGACCTGCTGCCCGTGAGCAGCATCCGCAGGGGCGAGGTGCCGGGCATCCACTCCATCACATGGAACAGCGAGGCCGACCAAATCACCATCACCCACGATGCCCACTCGCGTCAGGGCTTTGCGCTGGGTGCCGTCATTGCTGCCGAGTTTACGGCTCAGCATGAGGGACTGCTGAGTACGGACGACTTGTTTAAGTTTTGAAAAAAGAATCAATCAAGTGAATAGTGAATAGTGAAAAGTGAATAGTGAAAAATCTAAGTTACTTTTGCTAATGAAATGCCAACATACCGCATGGCAGGTAACTTAGATTTTTCACTATTCACTCTTCACTTTTCACTTAAAAATATTTACAATCATGGCTTTTGACTATAAGAATTTCAAGAAGACGCGGTCGAAGGAGACCGACAAACCCGAATGGGCTGGATGGAAATGGGTGAAGTTTGGTGTGGCCACGGTGTGCTATCTGGCTTTCCTCGTGTGGGTGAAGTCGTGGTGGGGACTCATCGTGGTGCCTTTCATCTATGATGCCTACATCAGCAAGAAAATCAAGTGGACGTGGTGGAAGGAACTGGAGAGCGATGTGGCCCGCACCATCATGAGTTGGGTGGATGCCATCGTGTTTGCGCTGGTGGCGGTGTATTTCGTCAACAACTTCTTCTTCCAGAACTACCAGATTCCCTCTTCGTCGCTGGAAAAGACGCTGATGACGGGCGACTTCCTGCTGGTGAGCAAGATGAGTTATGGCCCACGCATTCCGCAGACCCCCCTCACCATGCCCCTGACGCAGCACACCATCCCGATGCTCAACTGCAAGTCCTACATCGAGTGGCCGCAGTGGGAATACCGCCGCGTGAAGGGCTTTGGCAAGGTGGAACTGGGCGACATCGTGGTGTTCAACTACCCTGCCGGCGATACGGTGGCCGTGAGTTACAACGGCGACTACTACAGCCTCTGCTATCAGGAGGGCTGCATGATGGCTGCCGAACGGGGCGTGGAAGTGCCGCTGATGCAGTCGCTCTCACGCGAGGAACAGCAGCAGGTGTGGGACCAACTCTATGGAGCCGGCAAGCAGATTGTGGCTGCGAAGACGAACGTGTATGGCAGCGTGGTGACCCGCCCTGCCGACCGCCGCGAGAACTACGTGAAGCGGTGTGTGGGCCTGCCGGGACAGACGCTGGAAATCAAGGACAAGATTATCTACGTGGATGGCAAGAAGGAAGACACCCCCACGTTTGCCCAGTTCAACTATAAAGTCTATACATGCAACAGTCAGGTGCTCAGCGACGAGATGTGCGAGGAACTGAACATCAGCGACGAGGACCGCGACAAGATTCTTGACCACAACCAGGGCATCCCGCTCACCCACATGGCCGTGGAGGCACTCAGAGCCAACAAGGAGTTCTGCGACAGCATCGTGGAGGTGAAGGATGGCTATTGGGGCAACCTCTACCCTCTCAACCACCAGTATGGCTGGACACGCGACAACTACGGCCCCATCTGGATTCCGGCCAAGGGCAAGAGCGTGAAACTGACACTGGACAACCTGGCCATCTACGAGCGACCCATCCGTGTGTATGAGAATAACAAACTGGAAGTGAAGGACGGCAAAATCTTCATCAACGGCCAGCCCACCGACTCCTACACCTTCAAGATGGACTACTACTGGATGATGGGCGACAACCGCCACAACTCGGCCGACAGCCGCTACTGGGGCTTCGTGCCAGAAGACCACGTGGTGGGCAAACCCCTCTTCATCTGGCTCAGCCTCATCACCGACCGCTACGGCAAGTCGCACGGGGTGCGCTGGAGCCGCCTGTTCACTTGGGTGGATAATATTAAATGAAAAATCTCTTTAAGTGAAAAGTGAAGAGTGAAAAATCTAAGTTACTTTTGCTAATGAAATGCCAACATACCGCATGGCTGGTAACTTAGATTTTTCACTTTTCACTCTTCACTTTTCACTTTCCAACCAACGACTCTCTTCAACCTAACAGCATGGTCCTTCCTTCCGCCTACCTTCCCCCCATCTCATGGTTCTCCCCCCTCGTCAAGGGAGAACCCGTGATAGTGGAGCAGTATGAGAACTACCAGAAGCAGACCTTCCGCAACCGTTGCACCATCGACTCACCCAACGGCCCACTCGCCCTGTCCATCCCCGTGGACCGAAGCACCTTCCATGGGGGGCATTGCCTGATGAAGGACGTGCGCATCAGCACCCACACCGACTGGCAGCGTCAGCATTGGTACGCACTCGAGACGAGTTACTTCAACTCTCCCTTCTTCGAATATCTGCAAGATGACTTCCGCCCACTCTACGAACAGCACTGGACCTTCCTCATCGACTTCAACGAGGCACTCATCCGCCAGTGCTGCCAACTCATCGGCCTACAGCCCGACCTGCAACGAACCTCCCACTATTGCGGAGTAGATGACCCACAGCCACACTTCCGCCCCACCCCCTACTATCAGGTCTTCAGCCAGAAACATCCCTTTCTGCCCGACCTCAGCATCATCGACCTCATTTTCAACATGGGAAACGAAAGCATCCTCACCCTCCTGCACAGCACGAGACCGACGGAGGAAACCCGGTGACACTATTTCAGGCACTCCGCTGCAGCCACCACCTCAATCTCCACCAGTGCATTCTTCGGCAACGTCTTCACCGCCACCGCCGAACGGGCAGGATAAGGCTCCGCAAAAAACTCGGCATACACACCGTTCATCTCGGCAAAATCGGCCATGTCGGCCATGAACACCGTCGTCTTCACCACATTCGCCATCGACAGCCCAGCCTCTTCCAGAATCGCCTTCACGTTCTGGAGCGACTGCCGCGTCTGCTCCTTGATGCCTCCTTCGCGGAATGCACCCGTGGCAGGGTCCAGCCCCAACTGACCAGATGTATATACAAACTCTCCCACCTGAATGGCTTGGCTGTAGGGACCAATCGCCCCCGGAGCCTTCTTTGTACTAATTGCTTTCATATAAATTGAATTTTACTTCAGAACAACTTCTTATAGTAAGATTTTACTTCTTCATATTTCAATGTTTTGAAGAACATCTTGCCAGCAATCGTAGGATTCAATTGCCATACATCATCCATATCGAAAGTTATATATTTCCCATCGTCCTGACAATCTTTTGCATAGACAAAAAATAGTGGAGTGATTTTGAAACCAGAAATTTTTCCACCACCTCCACGTTCTCTTCTCATCTCAAGTTTGCTTTTTTCAAGTCTTATAGTAGTTCCGTTAATGTTTGGAGCATATTGCAACATTAGCCGCCCAAATGCGCCAGGAGTCCAAACTTTGTAACGATTTCTACCAGATGGCCTGATTTCTCCTTCAAGTTTCGCCCACAACTGAACTTGATTTGCAGGCATCATAACAAAAGAGCCATTTCTATCTTCTGTGCAGATTACATCTGCGTATTTCTTTGTGTAATTGTTAAAAACGGCAAGATTAATACTATTACTGGAAAAATTGCAGATATTATGGCCTATGTTCTCGAAAAAGTTTAAATCCTTCTGCTCATCTAACATTGCTTCAAATTGTGGATAATCAGCAAGAAATTTCTTTGTTACTATCAGTTTCCCGTCTTCGCCGTATTTAGGCAAGTCTGGCTCACTTGTTTTTGCACCAGGTTCTTTGAACTCAATAGTGTAAATAACCAAGTCTATTACAGTAATCAAAGCACTGTCTATTCCGCCACTGCCACCAGCCTGAATCAACATTCTCCGCTTATCCTTCGTTGAATATACATAACGAGGTACTAAATTGTAAGAGTTGATTAAACTCACGACTTGTGATGGAATAAAATCTGGCTCGTTTGTACAATTTATGAACAAGTCAAGTTTCAGCATATTCGCAAGAGTCTGAGCATAAACGCACTCGCTGAAAACAGCAGGCTGAATGTTGCTTCCATACTCAAAACTTTTTTGAATCTGATATTCCAATGCAGGACATTTAGTTTTCAAGTCTTGCAAATCTATGTCTGTACTCCGTTTTTTTGCAAGTTCCCAAAGTTTTTTTCTTTCTTTTTTGTTGAAAATAACTTTTGTTTGGGCAATACTATAAAATTCCTGCATTATTTCTTTTTGCAGTTTTGTCAATGGAATTATCTTGTCTTTCATACACTTACTTTTAATGCCATGTTAGAATGTATCAAATCCATAGTTGAGTTATCAACTTTAAGATTTAGAATTTCTAGAAATCTTTGATTGATTCTGTCACGATATTGTCGAGGGTATTTTATGTTTTCTTGAATGCCTACATTCTTTTTCTTGACGACAAATTCATGTGCTCTGCTAGACATTTCTCTTACAATTGCCTTAAAGACAACATGGTCTTCTTCAGAAAGAGAACCATAGAATATAGGCATCTTCAAAAGTAAACTGACAGGATAGGTAATGCCTCCATCAAATAGTCTCCAATGCCAATATACAAAAGAAGAATTTATTAGACAATACGCATAATTAAACTTTTTTTCATCGTCAAAATGGAGAGTAATCTGCCCGTTTCTATTCATCGTACCAGAAGTTGCACTTGTAAAATAGCGACAAGTATTGGGCATAGAAAGAACAAACTCTCCATTTTTTGAAACGAGTTCAGCAAATATGTGATATTCAGATTTTTCTATTATACAATCATACAACGGTTGCAGTTCTTTGAAACATTTATAATACATTGGGTTGTCTGGCGCTATTTTTTGTTTCTTAGGTGACAAGAAACTTTCTAACGTCTTGCATTGAAGTAAGGCTTTCCGCTCCGTGGACTTAAAACGGATAAGTGGAGTAAGTCTAAAACCATCTGAATTATTTTTCCGAACTACCGTAATTGCCGCCCGGACAGAATTGCTGGTATTGGTATTAAAGATGCCATGCTTTTTTCCACAGAAAATACTTCCAGGAACATTATCAAAGGAATAAATCTCTCCATTATACTGATTCAGCACTTTTCTAAGAGAATAGAACTTTGCTCCCGAAATGAAACTGTAGGGCGTGATGATGACAGAGGAGAGACTTTCTTGAATAATTTTCTCCATGAAAATAGAGTATAATTCGCGCGAATCATGGAGAACTTTTGTATTAGTCCAATACAACCCTTTTTGCTGTATTGCAGCATAAGGAGGATTAGATATAACTTTACAATTCTTGGGCAATTCCATTTTAGAAGACATGAAATCTCCTGCTACAGCATGAATCTTGTCTTCATATTCTTTACCATACTTCAACAATATCGATGTCTTACAAATTCTCAGTGCAACAGTATCAATGTCATATAAATACAAGTCCCCTTTGCTAAGCAGTTGAAGGGCTCTTTCTTTACCTATATAATCTAAATATGTTAGAATCAGTTTTCCAGTTCCGCAACCGACATCACAGATGTTCTGCCCAACAAGAGAGTCAAACCATTCACTCATAACGGCGGCAACATCGTCAGGCGTATAATATTGTCCGTTCTTCTTTTTTTGCTGTTTGTCTTGGATAGCAAGTCCTATCTCATACATCTCACCAAAGTTCCTTACATTCAGAAAATCAACATTTTCACCATAAGCAAGGACGTAGTCGCAAATATAGCACCAAGTGTGTTCAAGCCCGTATGTTTCAATGTCTTTCATATAATATTCAAGTGAGTAGTTTTTTAACTTTGAAACAATCTCACTTGAAAGATTTACAACAATATCCTTGTTTTGAACACGGTCATCCATTGCAAATACATCATCAAAAAGCATTCTTTGGCAACAATCTCCTCTCATGGCCATTGATAATCATTAAGTTTTGTGCTTTCTTTTTCATTCCTATAAGAATAGGTTGCAAAGATACGATTAAGTGAGGACAATACAAAATAAAGGCTGGGATTTTTTCGTTTTCAGGGGCGGGCATGGGGAACTTCTGTGAGGTCAGCGATACAATGTTTTTCTGTCAGCAACAAAAGAAGATGGAAAAGGCGTACCCCTCGGGTACGATGTGCCGTAGTCGAGGGGTACGGCAGGTCGTAGTCGAGGGGTACGGCTGTGAGGGTTGAGGGTTTAGAGTTTAAGGTTAGGGTTTGGAGTTGAGGGTTGCCACGACATATTCGGATTGGGTGCCGATGCGGAACTTGCCGCCCCAGATGCCGATGCCGGAGGAGATGTAGTAGTGGGTGTTGCCGCGCTGGTGGTTGCCCCAGGAGCATTCGTAGATGGCGTCGGTAATCCATGAGATGGGCCAGACCTGGCCCCGGTGGGTGTGGCCGCTGAGTTGGAAGTCGATGTGGGACTGCTCGGCCAGTTCGAGGTTGTAGGGCTGGTGGTCGAGCAAGATGGTGAAGACTTTCTCTGTAGGGGGAGTTGGAGAAGGTGTGGAGGGGAGGGAGGTGTCGGTGGCGAGTTGGGCATGGGCCTCTGTCGCCAGTTCCTTGACAGACTTGCGGTGGAGGTTGGTGCGGTCGTCGCGTCCGATGATGACGAGGGTGCTGTCTATCACGGCAGAGGAGTCGCTGAGGAGGTGGATGCCGGCCTGGCGGAAAAACCGTTGGGCTTCGGGACAGCCGCTGTAGTATTCATGGTTGCCCAGACAGGCATAGATGGGTGCGTGGAGGCGGTGGAACTCGGCGGCCATGTCTTCTTCGATGAGGGGGCGAATGCTGCCATCGATGATGTCGCCGGCAATGAGGATGAGGTCGGGCTGTTCGGCATTGACCATATCGACCCATCGGGCGAGTTCGGTGCGGGGGTTGTGGTAGCCGAGATGGAGGTCGCTCAGCATGACGATTCGGTAGTCCTTGGCGAGGGGTTTTGTGGTGGTGAGTGTGAGGGGCACACGCACTTTGTGCTTGTAGTGGAGGTTGCCGTAGAGGAAGACGGCGAAAATGGCCACAAAGATGCCTGCCACCGACCACCAATTGCCGTAGAGCCACGAGCGGGGAACGAGATGGACGAGCCGTCCGAGGTCGAGCAGGAGGAAGGTGAGGACGAGATAGAGCATGATGAAGATGGAGGAGGTGCCTATCTCGTAGAGCATCTGCGACAGCGCAAGGGGGAGCGTGTCAAGATTTTTGTTCACGATGAAGAAAAGCAGCCCGAAGCAGCCTGTGCCACAGAGGATGACGAGGCTCTTCCAAGCCCAATGGAGTGGTAGCAGTGTCCAGATGTGCCAGCCGATGTATGCGATGCCCACCAATGGCAGGAGAAAGAATAGTATTGCCCACATTTTCATGAATGATTGCGTTTGGTGTACAAAGTTAGGGAATAAAATCCAAAGCAATAAACTTTTCTCGTCATTTTTCTCTCTATTTCTTGGAGAGAACAAAAGAAATGCCTAATTTCGCAGACGATAAACCTTTTAATTGATAGATAAGAGAATATGAGAAAGAAGTTAGTGGCCATGAGCATTGGCCTGTTCATGTGTTGTGTGTGGGTCTGCGCACAAGAGGCCGGAAAGAATGAACTGCAGCAACGGGCTGAGTCGGAATACACGAAGGGCAACCCGGTTGCGGCACGTGCCTTGTATATCAAGGCATTCGAGAGTTATGTGAACAGCGGCAACCTGAAGCAAGGCGTGGAGTGTGGCGTGAAGGGCAACAAACTCTACTATGAGAAAGAGAACCTCTACAAGGAGGCCTTCGACCTGCTGCGCCGCATAGACCAGACCATCGAGGCGAAGGGACAGGGCGCGAACAAGGCTGCCCTGCACTACTGGACGGCGAAGGAGAGGCATCTGATGTATATGAAGATGAGAAAGATGGAGAGCGCGAAAGAGCAGATGAGGAACATGGAGAATCATGCCCAGGCGGCGAACGATGCGGCAGTGAAGAACGACCTGCTCTACACGAAGACCATCTACTACTACTCCATCGGTCAGAGCGAAAAGGGCAATGCCACCTTCAAGGAGATGGCCGACCAGTTGACAGCCTCGAAGGAGTATGGCAAAGTGGAGGAAGTCTATCAGACCCTCATTGCCAACGGGCGCAAGAGCAACAGTGCCAGTCTGGTGGCCGAAAGTTACAAGAGTTACATGGCCTGGAAAGACTCCGCCTCGGCACTGGTGCTGGCCGACACGGTGGGTGTGCTGCAGAAGCAGATTGCCGCCAACGAGGCAGAGATTGAAGAGAAGGACAGTTCGCTCACAGCACGTCAGGCTGTCATCGTGGGACTGGGCATCTTGGCGGCAGTGCTGGCGGCAGCATTAGTGCTGGGAGCCCTCGTACTGATGCGCTACATCTACAGCAACCGCAAGCAGAAGAAAACCATCAAGTTGCTGAACGAGAACAACGCCCTGAAAGCCCAGTTCATCAACAACATCTCGGCCCAGTTAGCCCCCACCCTGCAGAAACTGGACCAAGGCATCCCTGAGGTGAAGGCTCTGCTGGACTTTTCCGACCACATCCAGACCCTGTCGGCATTGGAAAACACGGCAGGAGAAACCGTGGAGAAGGAAGATGTGCAGGTGGGGACACTCTGCGAGGGCCTGATGGAGCAGTTGCAGGGAAGGGTGAAGAGCGGTGTCAATCTGAAAGTGGACGCACCGAGGATGACGGCACACATCAACCGGGAGTACGTCTCACACATCCTGCTGCACCTGCTGAAGAATGCCGCCCAATACACCCCAGAGAACGGACACATCACGTTGGAATACAAGAAGCGAGGCGCACACAAGCATCAGTTCCTCGTGTCGAACACAGGCAGCAGCATTCCAGAAGAACAGCGCGAAGAAGTCTTCAAGCCCTTCCGCCAGGTGCGCGACCTCACCACGGGCGACGGTCTTGGCCTGCCCATCTGCAAGCGGATGGCACTCAACATGAACGGCGACCTCGACATCGACCCTGCCTTCACGAAAGGCACACGGTTTGTGCTGCATCTGCAAGACGATTGAAAATGTAAGTGAAAAGTGAATAGTGAAGAGTGAAAAATCTAAATTACTTTGCTCATGAGGAACATCCCGTATGGCTGGTAACTTAGATTTTTCACTTTTCACTATTCACTTTTCACTTCAAATGGTCTTCAAAGTAGCGGGTGATGACGTTGTGGAGATGAACTCGGTCGGTACCCATCATGTTGTGACCGTCGCCGGGATAGGTGAAGAGGTCGGGATAGGTACCAGCATCGATGCAGGCCCGCATGAAAGACAGCGTGTGTTGAGGCACACAGACAGGGTCGTTTCCTCCATAGATGACGAGGAGACGGCCTTTTAAGTTTTTGGCCTTGCCAAGCACGGAAGTCTCTTCGTAGCCCTCTGGATTGGTTTGTGGGGTGTCCATGTAGCGTTCGCCATACATGACTTCGTAGAATCGCCAGTCGATGACGGGGCCGCCTGCCACGCCCACTTTGAACACGTCGGGGTAGGTGGTCATGAGGCTGGTGGTCATGTAGCCTCCAAAACTCCATCCATGCACTCCAAGGCGGTCGGCATCGACGTAGGGGAGGCTCTTCAGGTATTCCACTCCACGGAGTTGGTCTTTCATCTCTTCCACGCCGAGATGGCGGAAGGTGGCTTGCTCGAAGGCGAGTCCGCGATGTTCGCTGCCCCGATTGTCGAGGCAGAACATGACGTAGCCTTGCTGTGCCATCCAGATGTCCCAGCCCCGTGCGCCCCAATGGGCGGTGGCGTCGATGTTGTGGGCATGGGGGCCTCCATAGACATAGACGACGGCGGGGTATTTCCGAGTGGGGTCGAAGTGGGTGGGGAGGATGAGGCGATAGTAGAGGTCGGTCTCGCCGTCGGCTGCTTTGATGGTGCCTACTTTGATGTCTGGCACTTCGTATTCGGCCCAGGGGTCGGGGGCGGTCAGGATGTTCTGTGCGTGGCCTTTGGTGGTGGACACGATGTCGATGTGGCGAGCGATGAGGGGCGAGGAGTAGTTGTCGATGAAGTGGGTGCCAGACTCGGAGAGGGTGGCATGGTGCCAACCTGTGGGGTTGCCGAGCAGGGTGCGCCGGCCTTTCATATCGACGGAGAAGACGTTTTGCTGCAAGGGGTCTTGTTCGTTGGAGGTGTAGAGGATGGTCTTGGCGGCGGTGTTGAAGCCCAGCACTTCCATCACTTCGAAATTTCCTGTGGTGAGTTGCTTGACTTGCTTGCCCGACTTCACATTGTATATATAGAGGTGGTTGTAGCCGTCGCGGCGAGTCTGATAGATGAACTGGGTGTCGTCCCACGGCAAGAACTGGATGGGATGGGTGGGTTCGAAGTATTTGGGATTGTCTTCGGTAAAGAGGGTGCGGAGTTTCTGGCCTGTGGCGGTGTCGTACTCGTCGAGCGAGCCGTGGTTCTGGTCGCGGTTGAGTTCGATGAGGTAGAGGCGGGTGCCGTCGGGCGACCAGGAGATGTTGGTGAAGTAGCGGTCGGTGGGGTCGCCGGTGTTGAGATAGATGGTCTTGGCGGTCTGTGGGTTGAAGATGCCTACATAGACTTTGTGGGAGGTTTCGCCTGCCATCGGGTAGGGGTCAGGGGCGAGCGTGGCGCATCGGGTGTTCTCTTCTTGGGGGTCGGTGGGGAGGGTGATGTTGACTTGCGGATATTTTGTCACCATGCTCTGGTCCATCTTGTAGAAGGCGAGCAGGGTGCCGTCGGCGTTCCAGAAGGTGCCTTTCTCGATGCCAAACTCGTCGCGGTGTACGCTGGTGCCATAGAGGAGGTCGGCACTGCCGTCGGATGAGACTTGGTGTGTCGTGCCGTCAGCGGTGAGTACGTAGAGATTGTGGTGGGCGGTGTAGGCCAGAGAGCGTGACATCTTGTTCCAGTCGGCATTGCTGGCTTCGGGAGGGAGGGTGGCTTTCCAGATGACCTTCCGATTGTCCCAATCCACGAGTGTCTTTTCGCGTCCACGGTCGATGAGGAGGTGTGGCTTGTGGGGGTCGGGGAAGGTGACGCTATAGAGGTGGTCGATGGTTTTCCGTCCGTGGGCTGCGAGAATGCTGTTGATGTTCTCCAGTGTAAGGGTGGCCAAAGCAGGACTGATGACCTGCCCGTCAATGTTCTTGCAACGGTCAATGCCCAGTTCCATGCAGGCATCGCCCCACCAGGTGAGGTACTTGGTGGCTGGATAGGAATGGGCGTAGTAGGTGGAGCCGCCCGGAATGAGGTCGTCGATGGTAAAACATTTCTTCTGTGCCATAAGTGGAAGTGTGAGTAAGGCTAAAAGGAATAGCAGGGGTGTCTTTTTCATTTTATTGTCTTTTTTCTTCGTTTAGAATCTGTTGAAGCGGGATGAGCACGAAGTCGCGCTCATACATGTGGGGATGGGGAATGGTGAGTTCCTGGGTGGCGAGGTGGAGGTCGTCGTAGAGGAGGATGTCAATGTCGATGATGCGGTCGTGATACTGCCCTCCGACCGACTTGTGGGTGCGTCCGAGGTCGCGTTCTATCTGCTGCGTGACGTGCAGGAGGTCGAGGGGAGCGAGTCGGGTTTCGACACATACGGCGGCATTGAGGAAGGTGTTTTCACTCTCAAAGCCCCACGGTTCTGTAGCAAGAAAGGCGGATTGTGCCCTGATGGGGCCAATCCGCCTTTCTATTTCCGAGATGGCGGACAAAAGATTCTTCTCTTTGTCGCCAAGGTTTGTGCCAAGTGAGAGATATGCTATATGCATCATGTACAATTTACCTTGTACAATTTTGGGGGGTTAGTCGATGATGAGCATGGCATCGCCAAAGGTGCCGAACATGTAGTCTTCCTTGAGGGCTTCTTTGTAGGCATCCATCACGAGGTCGTAGCCTCCATAGGCGGTGACGAGCATGAGCATGGTGGTGAGGGGCTGCTGGAAGTTGACCACAAAGGCATCGGCCACGCTAAAGTCGTAGGGCGGGAAGATGAACTTGTTGGTCCATCCCTCGAACTCCTTGATGTAGCCTCCAGGCCCTACGGCTGTCTCGAGGGCGCGGAGGGTGGTGTTGCCCACGGCGCAGACTTTGTGACCGCTCTCCTTGGCTTTGTTCACGATGTCGCAGGCTTCTTTGTTGACAAACATCTGCTCAGAGTCGGTCTTGTGCTTGGTGAGGTCTTCCACATCGATGCTGCGGAAGTTGCCCAGTCCGGCATGGAGTGTGATGAAGGCTTGCTCTATGCCCATAATCTCCATGCGCTTCATCAGTTCGCGCGAGAAGTGGAGTCCAGTGACTGGCACGGTGACGGCTCCTTCGTGGCGGGCATAGATGTTCTGAAAGCGTTCGTGGTCTTCTTCTTCGGCAGGACGATGGGCGCGAATCTCGTCGGGGATGGGGGCTTCGCCCAGGTTGTAGAGGGTCTCTTTGAAGACATCGTGGGGGCCATCGTAGAGGAATCGGAGTGTGCGACCACGCGAGGTGGTGTTGTCGATGACTTCGGCCACGAGCGATTCGTCGGGACCGAAGTAGAGTTTGTTGCCGATGCGAATCTTGCGGGCAGGGTCAACGAGCACGTCCCACAGGCGGAGGTCTTCGTTGAGTTCGCGCAACAGGAACACCTCGATACGTGCGCCTGTCTTCTCCTTGTTGCCATAGAGACGTGCGGGGAATACCTTGGTGTCGTTGAACACAAAGGCATCGCCTTCCTCAAAATATTCGATGATGTCCTTGAAGAGACGGTGTTCGATTTTCCCTGTCTGCTTGTGCACCACCATGAGTTTGGCCTCATCGCGGTTGTAGAACTTGGTTTCGGGATTGTAGGTGCGAGGATAGAGGGCTATCTTCTCGTCGGGGAGTTTGAACTTGAATTGTGAAAGTTTCATATTTTTATGTACGATTTACGATGTACCTTTTTATCACTCTGTTGGTTGATTTTCAATGGTCTGAGAGTCGAGCCATTGGGGGAAGTCGTTGATGTCCATGCAGTCCTGCAGGGTGTATGAACCGATGCGAGTGCGGACCAGCCCTGTCAGATAGCCGCCCGAGCCAAGTGTCTGGCCGATGTCGCGGGCAAGGGCACGGATGTAGGTGCCTTTGCTGCACACCACGCGGATGGTCAGCGAGAGGTGGGAACCCGCGAGGTTCTTGCCCTGATACTTGATGCGTTCGTGTGGGTCGGCACTCTCGTCGGTTTCGGTGTTTTCCACTTCGCCGAAATGGAGCAGTTCCAGTTCGTCTATCACCAATATCTTGGGTTTCAACTCCACGTCTTCACCCTGCCGTGCATACTTGAAGGCGCGTTTGCCATCCACTTTCACCGCCGAGAAGGTGGGTGGCACCTGTTCGATGCGTCCCACAAACGCCTTGAGTGCATCTTCCACCAGTTGACGAGTGATGTGTGCCGTGGGGAAGGTGGCATCTTCGGCTGTCTCCATGTCGAAGGAGGGAGTGGTGGCACCGAGTTTGATGGTGGCCACATACTCTTTGGTGTGTGCCTGCAGTTCGTCGATGAGTTTGGTTTTCTTGCCTGTGCAGATGATGAGCACCCCTGTGGCCAAGGGGTCGAGTGTGCCGGCATGCCCCACCTTCAGTTTCTTCACACCCAGACGGTGCGAGAGTTCGCCCCGCACTTTGGCCACCACGTTGAAGGAAGTCCAACGGTAGGGCTTATTGAAGATGAGGATTTCGCCTGCTTGAGGATTCATGCACTTGAAAATGGTTAAATAATCGTGAGTTCATGTCCCATGAGGAGCAGAATCAGAATGATGCCTCCGACCACGATTCTGTACCAACCAAATGCCTGGAAACCATACTTCTGCACAAAGCGGATGAAGAACTTGATGGCCAGCAAGGCCACGACGAAAGCCACCACATTGCCGATGATGAGCGTGTCGAGATTGTTCAGAATCAGTTCGGAACCTCCGTCCTTGAACAGTTTATACATCTTATATACAGTGGCACCAAACATGGTGGGCACAGCCAAAAAGAAGGAGAATTCGGCTGCATTCTTGCGGGTCATCTTCTGCGCCATGCCGCCTACGATGGTGGCCATCGAGCGCGACACGCCGGGTATCATGGAGATGCACTGGAAGAGTCCAATCATCAGGGCACGTTTCTCAGTCAGTTCGGTGTCATCGCTGCCCTTGTTGAAGATTTTGTCGCAGAACAGCATGAAGACACCGCCCACAACGAGCATGACGGCCACCACTTCGACCCGTTCCAGCATGGCATCGATGAAGTCGTTGCAGAGCAGGCCCAACACAACGGCTGGGATGAAAGCGATGAGCAGTTTCCAGTAGAAGTCAAACTTGTGGGTGAGTTTCTTGAAGGCAGACGCACCCTCGGGAAGGGGCGTTTTGTTGAGTTGGAAGAAACGGCGCCAGTAGAGGCACACCACCGAAAGGATGGCGCCAAACTGGATGATGAAGGTGAAAGCCTTGACGTATTCGGTACTTTCCACACCCAACATATTCTGGGCTATAATCATGTGGCCCGTCGAGGACACAGGCAGGAACTCCGTGAGTCCCTCCACAATGGCAATGATGATGGTTTGAATCCAATCCATAGTCTATCAGTCGTTTTGATGAGCGTTAGCACCGTTTTTTGCGGGCCAGAGGATAGCCACAATCTCGAAAAGAAAGCCAAAGAGGCACACCATCGGTGCCACCTTGATGCGCATATCGCTGAAGATGTCGGGGTTAAAAGCCTCCTCGGTCGTTCCGCTGCCCGACATGAGGATGAAGCCGACAACGATGATGGCCAACCCGATGATGAGCAGGATGTAGTTGATTTTCGTAAATGCAAAATTTTTCATGATGATATTATATGTAATAGAGTTCGTTGCTGCTCATCTTCAGGTATCGGTTGAGAGAGAAGAGGGTGCAGAGATAGGTGATGACGATGCCAAAGAAGAAGACGGCAGCCGACACGATGGCGATGGCCTTGAGGTCGATGACCGCGCCAATCTGCGGCTCGAACGTGTGCAGCCAATAGAGTCCCCCGATGATGAGTCCATCGGCTATCACGGCCGCCGTAATGCCCAAGGTGAAACTCTGGGCAAGGAACGGGCGGCGGATGAAGCCCCAACTGGCCCCCACCAGTTTCATCGTGTTGATGATGAACCGCTTGGAGAAGATGGTCAGCCGGACGGTGTTGTTGATGAGGGCAAAAGAGATGTAGGTGAACAAGGCCGCGATGATAAGCAGGATGATGCTCACCTTGCGGATGTTGTCATTGACCGACTTGATGAGGTCTTTCGAGTAGATGACATCCACCACGTTGCTGTTGCCCTTCAGCCGCTTCACTGCCGCACCGATGCTGTCGGGGTTGGCATGCTCCGCATTGATTTTTATCTCGAAAGAGGCGGTGTAGGGGTTCATGCCGATGAACTCGGTGGGGTCGATGCCTTGGGCCGCAATCTCCTCGCGCAAGGCATCCTCCTTCGAGATGTACTCCACACTCTTGGCATAGGGTGCCTGCTTCAGGGCCTTCTCCATGTTTGCGACCTGAAGGCTGTCCATCTCGTCGCTAATCAGCACACTCACGTTGATGTTCTCCCGCACAAAGGTGGAGAGATTTCGGGCCGTGATGACAAACAACACGATGGTGCCCAGCAGCACAAGAACCAGCGTGGTGCTGATGGCTGCCGTGATGAACTGTGTGCTGAGGAATGACTGTCTTTTCTTGCTCATTTCTTTCTTCTTTGTTTCTGAAAGTAGCCTTACGAACGGGCCACCTCAATGCCTTTTAAGGTTGCCGAACTCGATTCCTGTATCTTCACGCTGACGAAGTCGCCAATGTGGTGATTGCCACGGTCGAACACCACCACTTTGTTCTGCGAGGTGCGGCCAAAGAGTTGCTCCCTGCTGCGCTTCGACACGCCCTCCACCAGCACCTCGAACGTCTTGCCGACATCGCGCCTGTAACTCTCGGCCGAGAGTTCGTTCTGCAAGGCAATCATCTCGTTCAGGCGGCGCAACTTCGTCTCCTCGGGCACATCGTCGGGCAGGTGCTTGGAGGCGTATGTGCCCGGACGCTCCGAATACTTGAACATGAAGGCTGAGTCGTAGCCCACCTCGCGCATCAGCGAGAGCGACAACTGGTGGTCCTCCTCTGTCTCCGAATGATAGCCCACAAAAATGTCGGTGGTCAGCCCACAGTCGGGCAAAATGCGGCGGATGGCCGCCACACGGTCCAGATACCACTCGCGGGTGTAGCGCCTGTTCATCAGTTTCAGGATGCGGTTGCTGCCGCTCTGCACAGGCAGGTGGATGTGTCGGCAGATATTCTCGTGGGAGGCAATGACCTCCAGCGTCTCGTCGCTCATGTCCTTGGGATGGGAGGTGGTGAAGCGGATGCGCATGTCGGGGACGGCTTCGGCCACAATGCTCAACAACCGAGGGAACCCGACCTCGCCACACTGATAACTGTTCACGTTCTGTCCCAAGAGGGTCACCTCCTTGAAGCCCTTGGCCTGCAGGTCGCGCACCTCGTTGAGGATGCTATCGACCTCCCGGCTCCGTTCGCGCCCACGAGTGTAAGGCACGATGCAGTAGTGGCAGAAATTGTTACACCCACGCATGATGCTGACAAAGCCGCCGATGTGGCCACCACAGACACGCTCGGGGATGACATCGCGATAGGTCTCTGTCGTGCTGAGTTCCACGTTGATAGCCCGTTCACCCACCTCTGCAGCAGCAAACAGTTCGGGCAACGACAAGTAGGAGTCGGGACCTGCCACAAGATCCACATGATGATGCTCGATGAGGTCTTCCTTCACACGCTCAGCCATGCAGCCCACCACACCCACAATCAGCGGATTCTCCTTCGGCCCCTTCGAAGCCTCGTCCTGCGCCAAGCGTTTCTTCTTATACGCATGGAGCGATTCGAGGCGGTTATATATCTTATTCTCTGCATTTTCGCGCACGGAACAGGTGTTCAGCAACACAGCATCGGCCTCGTCAATCGAGTCACAGGTCTCATAACCCGCCATCTTCATGACAGAGGCAATAACCTCACTGTCCGCCACGTTCATTTGGCAGCCATAAGTCTCAATAAAAAGTTTCTTCATCAAATCAATTTGTTGAAAAGCGATGCAAAGGTACGAAAAAAAGTTCGTACCTTTGCACTCGAATAGCAACTTTTTAATATTTAATAAGAAGACGTGACACTCAACTTCCAGAAGAGCATAGCCAAAAGCCAAGCCACCCTCCCCATTGTCGGAGTGATGGCGCTCGCCGCGTGGGTGCCCCCTCCACAATCCACACACTGGCTCAATCTTCCCTTCCTCCGGCCAGACGGACCCGACACCCACCCGTCGCCAGCCGACAGCGGACTTTGGCAGTTCCTCCCTTCTTTCCTGCAGCAAGGCTACTGGTCGCAAGCCCTGAGCCTCCTTTGTGCCGGCATTGCGGTCTATCTGATGGCCGAACTCAACAGCAGAAACGCCCTCCTGCGCGAGAGTTCCCGCATCCTGAGCAGCATACTGGCCCTACTGCTCACATTCACCGTGTCCTGCCACACCTTCCAGCCCGGCATGGCAGCCATGCCCTTAGTGCTCCTATCCTTCTTTCCCCTCTTCGCCACCTACCAACTGCCCAACCCCACACTCACCCTCTCCTCCTACCTGTGCCTGGCCATCGCATCGCTCATCTCCCCCACATTCATCTGGGTAGTCCCCCTCTACTGGGCCATCCAGATTCTCTTCCGCTCCCTCACTTTCCGATGCTTCACCGCCTCCCTGCTGGCCATCGCCCTCCCCTACTGGTTCTATGGCGGCATCGCCCTGATGACAAACTCCACCGAACCCTTCCTGGCACACCTTGAAGCCATGGGGAACTTCCATTGGTTCGACTACTCCCAACTCGAACTGCGCAATGCCGCAACCTTCCTCCTCATCGTCACACTCTTCCTCGTCGGGACCATAGACTTTTATATCCATCAGTTCCTCGACAAGACACGAATCAGAATCATCCATAAAGGACTGATACTATTAGGGATAGCCATCACACTCATCATCATCTCGATGCCACAGCACCTCTGGACTTTTTTGCCACTCCTCATCGTATGTACAGCCATTCTCTTCGGCCATTTCTTCGCCCTCACCCGCACCAAGTTCTCCCACATCCTCTGCCTCATCCTGCTGGTCCTGAGCCTGGGCGTTCTGGCCATTCAATATCTCTAAACTCACACCCGTGGAATCACTCAATCAGTTTTTCATCGAATACGGCTACTGGGGCATGGCCATGGCCTCCTTCCTCGCCGGCACCTTCGTCCCCTTCAGTTCCGAAGTGGTGATGGGCACCCTGCTCGCCACCACCGGCATGGACCCCATGCTCACCATCCTCAGCGGCACCGTCGGCAACGTGCTCGGCTCCATGTTCAACTACTTCATCGGACGCATCGGCTCCATCGAACAAATCTCCCACTGGATGCACATCAAGGAACGCCGCCTGCGCCGCACACGCGACTATGTAGAAAAGCGAGGCTCCTGGATAGCCGCCTTCTCCTTCCTCCCCATCTTCGGCTCCGCCATCTCCATCTCCCTCGGCATCCTGCGCGCCAACGTGTGGGGTGTCGTCCTCTGGTCCACCATCGGCAAACTCCTCCGCTACATCATCTTCATGCTCCCCATCATCACCTGGCACTAACACCAAAGGCCGTCATAGGACTCCCAGGCACCCCTAAACCCTCCTATGATTCCCTAAAACCACCCCTGCCAGCACCACCCATGTAACACCTGGAGCACCCTCCAACCGTTACACTTGTAACACTGCCACTGTTACAAATGTAACACCTCCACTGTTACAAACGTAACACTGGGTGTGTTACAAGTGCAACAGTGGAGGTGGATTGCCGATGGATTTCGTGTCCTTCTGTGTTAAGAGAATCTGTTTGTTTCTCGCTGCAGGAAGCATTGCGTGTGTGCGGACTTCGTTCTTTAACCAAAAGAGGGTACCCACTGCACTTGAGCGCAGTGGATACCCTCTTGGATTTGATTCCTTATATAATAAAAAGGAAAGAGATTCTATTAGTTGATAGCGTCGTCGAGGTCGGCACCGGCCTTGAACTTGGCCACCTTCTTTGCAGCGATGGTGATGCGTTCTTTGGTGCTTGGGTTGATGCCCGGACGAGAAGGACGCTCTGTTACAGCGAATGTGCCGAAACCAACGAGTGAAACCTTGTCGCCTGCCTTGAGAGCCTCTACAATAGCCTCAACACAAGCGTCGAGAGCCTTCTTTGAGTCAGCCTTGCTCAGACCTGCCTTTTCGGCGATCGAGTTTACGAGTTCTGTCTTGTTCATAAGTGAAATAAAATTTAGGTTTATAAAAAAAGTTAGGTAAAAAACTTCGCACAATGCACGTTTTCGCTTCTGATGTGGCTCACGAGAGCCTTGCTGAAGCAAAACTTCGTTGCAAATATATGAGATAAATTTTCGCAAACAAACATTTTGAACGAAAAAATGTTGAAAAAAGCAAAAAAAGAATGTATTTTCACGTTTTTTGACCTTAAATAGGAAGAAAAACTCTAATTTTGCACCTCCAAACGGGGCTGCCTGCCTGTGTGGGTCGGGCTGGACCTGACAACTGATAAATAACTGAACAACAAAAAAAGAAAACTAATCATGAGAATGACTCCCGCCGTCAAGGTGATTCTGATTATAAATGTGGTTTTTTACATCTTGACCTTCTGGATTACGCCGATGTTCGCGCTGGACGGCCACACCGACTGGTTCATGAACTTCAACGCCTTGCACCCCATCGGCTATGAAGGATTTGCCCCTTATCAGTTCCTCACCTACATGTTCATGCACGGAGGTTGGTGGCACTTGTTCTTCAACATGTGGTCGCTGATGATTTTCGGCAATGCAGTGGAGCAGCAGGTGGGCACGAAACGCTTCTGGCTCTACTACTTGCTGTGCGGTGTCGGCAGCGCGCTGGTCAACCAACTCTTCACCATGCTGGGCATCATCAACCCCGCCCAACTGGTGGGTGCATCGGGAGCCATCTATGGTGTGATGGCGGCGGCGGCTTTCTTCTTTCCCAATGCCAAACTGTTCATCATCCCCATCCCCTTCCCCATCAAACTGAAGTATCTGGTGGGATTCTACACGCTGGTGGAGATGTATCTGGGCATCACCTCCATCGACGGTGTGGCTCACTTTGCCCATTTGGGCGGCATCTTGGTGGGTGCAGCCATTCTCTTCGTTTGGCGCATGCAGGAGAAACGGCAGCACACGGCGCAGAACGGCAACTACTGGACTTCTTCCACCACCAACTCCCACTATGACAAGGAAGAAAGTGCATGGCAGAAACTCTGGCACAAGCGCACACCGAAGATGCGGGTGACGAACGTGCGAGAGACGAACTACCAGGAGCATGAATACAACGAGAGGAAACGTCAGGACAACGAGGAGATAGACCGCATTCTCGACAAGATTCGCAAGAACGGCTACCAGAACCTCTCCGACAGCGAGAAGGCCACCCTCTTCAATGCCAGCAAAAGAATGAGAGGAGAAGAATGAGGCTCTTAAAGAAGATACCAGTCATCCTGCTCATCGCCGTCAATCTCGTGGTGATTGCGGCCATGAACTTTTGTGCCTACACCTCCTGCATCCCTCCGCAGGAACACCCCAGCCTGTCTTATTTCGGGCTGATGTTCCCTATCTTTCTGGCTGGCAACGCCCTCTTCCTCCTCTTCTGGCTCATCATCAAATGGAGGCTGGCCCCAATCCCCATTGCTGGGATGCTCCTTTGTGCAGGCAGCGTCAGGGCATACATACCCTTCAACCTCCCCTCTGCCCACCCCGAAGGCAGCATCAAGGTACTCTCCTACAACGTGATGGGGTTTGGCGATGACCACAAAAAAACATGGCGGGAAAACGACATCCTGCACTATCTGCTGGAGAGCAAGGCCGACATCATCTGTCTGCAAGAGGGGAAGAAAAAGTTCATCGACGATGCCATCGACAGCATCTCCCGCATCTATCCTTATCACCACCACGAACTGGAAAACGACAACTACATCGCCTGCTTCTCCAAGTTTCCCATTGCCTCTGCGCAGAAGGTTGACTACCCCGCAAAAACTAACTGCACCTATGCCTACGAGATGCTGGTGGGGACTGACACGCTGCTTGTCATCAACAACCATCTGGAGTCGTACAAACTGAGCAAGGCGGACAAGGCCGACTACAAGTCCATCATCAAGCACTACAAAGACCCCGAGAGCAACGACTCGGAGACGAAATACCACAGCCTGACGGGAAAAATCAGCCAGCACGACTCCGTCCGTGGCCTGCAGGCAGACTCGGTTGCCGCCTATATCGCCCGCGCTCCCCACCGATACATCATCGCCTGTGGCGACTTCAACTCCACCCCTGTCTCCTACACGCACCACCGCTTGACCGAACACCTCAACGATGCCTACACGCGCAGCGGAAACGGCCCAGGCACCAGTTACAACCGCAGCGGCATGTACTTCCGCATCGACCACATTCTGGTCAGCCCCGACATCGAGGCTTATGAAGCCACCGTAGATAAATCCATCAGCAAAAGCGACCACTATCCCATCCATTGCTACGTCAAATTGAAGTAAAAGAGAGGGCTGAAACCCCTCAAATGAATATTTTTAGTTGGTTTTTCTTCCTCTTTGCAAAAAATTGTATAACTTTGCACCGTGAAATGCCCTAAACTCTTGTTCCTTTATTTATAAAAGATGTGCAATGAGAGTGTTTTGGGCATTTTGTGGGCTGATAAAAAAGATGACAGAAGATGATGAAAGCCGACAAAGCGTGGCAAGAAACGTAGTAGAAACGTGACAAGAAACGCGGCAAAACGTGATAGAAAAAAGAATTATACAAAAATCAATCTATTTAATAATCTCAACAAAAAAATGCAAAACAAAGGATTTGTAAAGTTTTTAGCAGTGGCGTTGACCCTCATCTGCCTCTTCTACCTTTCCTTCTCTTTCGTGACGAAGTATGTGGAGGACAAGGCATCCAAAATGGAAGAACAGGAAGCAGAACTTTATCTGGATTCGTTGAACACGACTCCGTTCTACCTGGGCAACTACACGCTGAAGGACTGCCGCGAGACTGCCATCGGTCTGGGTCTTGACCTGAAGGGCGGTATGAACGTCATCCTCGAAGTGAGCGTGCCCGAGGTGGTAAAGGCGTTAGCAAACCACAAAACTGACGAAGCCTTCCTCAAGTCTGTCGATGAAGCAGCCAAGGAGGCACAGGAAAGTCAGAGCGATTTCATCACACTTTTTGTCCAGGCCTATAAAAAGAATGCTCCGGGAAAACCACTCGCGGCAATCTTTGCCACCCAGCAACTGAAAGGCCAGGTGAACGCCAACAGCAGCGATGCCGACGTGGAGAAAGTGCTCCGCCAGAGAGTGGACGAGGCAGTAGATAACTCCTTCCTCGTGCTCCGCACCCGTATCGACCGCTTCGGTGTGGTTCAGCCCAACATCCAGAAGATTGAGGGCCAGAACGGCCGCATCATGGTCGAACTGCCAGGCATCAAGGAGCCAGAACGTGTGCGTAAACTCCTTCAGGGAAGTGCGAACCTGGAGTTCTGGGAGACCTACGATGCTCCTCAGGTGGCACCCTATCTCTCTCAACTCAATGCCGCTCTCCGCAACGGCGGTGCTGCAGCCAAGGCCGACACATTGAAGGCCGACACCACCGCAGCAGCAGAACCTGCAGCAGAAGCAACCGCTGAGGCTAAGCAGGATGCAGCAAAGACCGACAGCACCAAGAGCGCAGCCAGCGTGTTGGCTCAGATGGGCAAGGGAGACAGCAATGACAAGGCCGCTGCCGCCAAGGCTACAGAAGAGGCCAAGAAGGAGAATCCGCTCTTCGCCATGCTGCAGCCCACAGGCGCACAGCGCGGTTGTATGGTGGGTCTGGCACAGGCTCTCGACACTGCCGAGATTAACGCTCTCCTCCATTCAGAGACAGCCAAGCAAATCTTCCCAGCCGACCTTTCGCTCAAGTGGGGCGTGAAGTCAATGGACAAGGCTGGCAAAATCTTTGAACTCTATGCCATCCGCACCACAGGCCAGAACGGTCGCGCACCGCTCGAAGGCGAGGTGGTGACAGAGGCCAAGGATGAGTTCGACCAGTATGGCAACCCTGTCGTGACCATGAAGATGAACACGGAAGGTGCCCGCAAGTGGGCTGCCCTGACCGAGGCCAACGTGAACCATTGCGTGGCCGTGGTGCTCGACAATCTCGTGTATAGCGCACCTAACGTGATGAACAAGATTGACGGTGGCAGCACTCAGATTTCTGGTAGTTTCACCACCACCGAGACCAAAGACTTGGCCAATGTGTTGCAGTCGGGTAAGATGCCCGCTCCTGCCAGCATCATTCAGGAGGACATCGTTGGTCCTACCCTCGGTGCTCAGTCCATTCAGGCAGGCTTCATCTCCTGCATCGTGGCCTTCATCGTGCTGATGCTCTACATGGTGCTCATGTACGGTGTGCGCGAAGGCATGGTGGCCAACTGCGCCCTCATGCTCAACTTCTTCTTCTCCTTCGGCATCCTCACATCGCTGGGAGCAGCACTGACCATGTCGGGCATTGCCGGTATGGTGCTCACCCTCGGTATGGCCGTCGATGCCAACGTGCTCATCTACGAGCGCACGAAGGAAGAGATGCGCTCCGGCAAGAACATAGCGGCAGCCGTGGCAGCCGGTTACAGCAACGCTTTCTCGGCCATCTTCGACTCCAACGTGACGACCATCCTCACGGGTGTTATCCTTTATAACTTCGGCACAGGCCCCATCAAGGGCTTCGCCACCACCCTCATCATCGGTATCGTCTGCTCCTTCTTCACTGCCGTTTGGCTGACTCGCATTGCCTACGAGCACTTCCTCGACCGTGGCAAGTGGCAGGACCTCAAGTTCACCACCAAGTTGTCGCAGAACATGATGAAGGACACGAAGTACAACTTCATGGGTAACTACAAGAAGTCGTTCATTGCCTTCGGCATTTTCCTGGCAGTGGCACTCGTTAGTTTCGCCATTCGTGGTTTGAGCCAGTCCATCGACTTCACAGGTGGCCGCAACTACAAGGTTGAGTTTGTGAAGCAGGTGGAGCCAGAGGCTGTGAAAGAAGCCATCGTGAAGCAGTTTGAGGCCAACAACCCCGATGGCGAGGCCATCAACGTGACCGTCATCGCTCTGGGTACAGAAGGCAACAACGTGCGTGTATCGACCAACTTCAACATCAACGACAACAGTTCAGAGGCCGACGCACAGATTGAGTCGTTGCTCTATCAGGCATTCGTCGATGGCGGAATGGTCGATAAGACGGTGTCGGAAGAAGCCTTCCTCGACCGTGACGACCGTGCCGGCGGCTCCATCGTTTCTTCACAGAAGGTGGGTCCGGCCATTGCATCCGACATCCTGCGCGGTGCCATCCTCTCCGTACTCTTCGCCATTGCGGTCATCTTCGTCTATATCCTCATCCGTTTCCGCAATGTGGCCTACTCAGTCGGTTCCATCGTGGCTTTGACGCTCGACACCGTGCTCGTCATTGGCATGTTCTCCCTCTGCTACGGCTGGATTGGATTCTCGCTTGAGGTTGACCAGACCTTCATCGGTGCCATCCTGACGGTGATTGGTTACTCCATCAACGACAAGGTGGTCATCTTCGACCGTATCCGTGAGGTGTTCAAGAACTATCCGAAGCGTGACCGTCAGCGCATCTTCAACGATGCCCTGAACAGCACCCTCGCTCGTACCATCAACACGTCAGTATCTACGTTCATCGTCCTGCTCGTCATCTTCGTACTGGGCGGCGACAGCATCCGCGCCTTCGCGTTTGCCATGATGCTCGGTGTCATCATCGGTACCAGTTCGTCCCTCTTCATCGCCGCTCCTACGGCATACCTCGTCATGGGTGCCCGCATCAAAGAGGCTGAAGAAGAGCAAGAATAAACGAAACAACACAAATTCATTATGGCAAAAATCAAAGTGGCCATCGTTGGTTATGGCAACATTGGCAAGTATGCACTCGAGGCCATCGAGGCATCGACAGACATGGAGTGCGTGGGTGTGGTGCGCCGCAATGGCGACCAGAACAAACCCACCGAACTGGCAGGCTATCCAGTAGTGAAGAACATTGCCGAACTGAAGGACGTGCAGGTGGCCATCCTCGCCACTCCCACTCGCAAGGTGGAGGAGTATGCCAAGCAGTGCCTCGCCCTCGGCATCAACACCGTCGATTCGTTCGACATCCACACACAGATTGTTGACCTGCGTCGTTCGCTCAGTGCTGTGGCCAAGGCCAACAATGCCGTGAGCATCATCTCGGCAGGCTGGGACCCCGGCTCTGACTCCATCGTGCGCTCGCTCATGGAGAGCCTTGCCCCCAAGGGCATCAGTTACACCAACTTTGGTCCAGGCCGCTCCATGGGTCACTCAGTGGCTGTGCGCGCCATTGAAGGTGTGAAAGACGCGCTCTCCATGACCATTCCCGTGGGTACTGGCATCCATCGCCGCATGGTGTATGTGGAGTTGGAGGAAGGTGCCGACTTCAAGACGGTGGAGGCTGCCATCAAGGCCGACCCCTACTTCGTGAACGACGAGACCCACGTGCAGCAAGTTCCCTGTGTAGATGCCCTCAACGATGTGGGCCACGGCGTGAACCTGGTGCGCAAGGGTGTGAGCGGCAAGACCCACAACCAACTCTTCGAGTTCGACATGAAGATTAACAATCCTGCCCTCACCGCCCAAGTGCTGGTCAACGTGGCCCGTGCCTCGCTCAAGCAGCAACCCGGAGCCTACACCATGATTGAGATACCTGTCATCGATATGCTCTGTGGCGACAAGGAGGAACTCATCCGCCATTTGGTATAAAGGGACGAACGGCGTTACCCCTTGAGCCACAACGCCGTTTCCACCCCTACGTGCAACGCCGTTGCACATATAAATTGAACGCCGTACAACATTCAAATTGTACGGCGTTCTTATTATATATTGTACGACGTTCCATCCTGAGCGGTTCTCCCAGAACATACTTCAAGATACACAAAAACCATATAAAAGATTTTGCGGAGTCGGTGGAATGGTGTATCTTTGCAAGCAGATAAAAAGGAAAAGAGTATGAAATACCCCATTGGAATACAGAATTTTGGAGAGATTCGTCGGGACGGTTATGCCTACGTGGATAAGACGACCCTGATGTACAAGTTGGTGTCGGAAGGGAAGTATTACTTCCTCTCTCGTCCGCGCCGTTTCGGCAAGTCGCTCTTCCTCTCCACGCTGGAGGCGTATTTCGAGGGGCAGAAGGAACTCTTCGAGGGACTGGCCGTG
>OCVV011360643.1_pt1 | contig 29412 bp, 26 predicted proteins | sample 1539721 | NCBI WGS metagenome assembly OCVV01 (sample SAMN02144230, study PRJEB22623) | gut metagenome | biome: sheep rumen | host: Ovis aries | place: New Zealand | reverse complement strand
TATCAAGACAGTAATAAGGTGTCTTATGGATTTGAAAGAATCTATCCTGCTGTGAAGCAGCAAATTTATATTAAATCGTTATAAAAAGGACGGGCTGGCTCCCGTTACTCTCATAACTTACCTTGGGAGTCAGCCCTTTTATCAAATAACCAAACTTTATGAAAACAGCGTTAATTACAGGAATTACCGGTCAAGACGGAAGTTACTTGGCCGAGTTCTTGTTGGAAAAAGGATATGACGTACATGGAACCATCAGACGTTCGTCGGTGGACTTCCGTGAGCGTATTGCACATTTGGAGGGTATGCCCCATTTCCATCTGCACTATGCAGACCTGGGTGACTCGATGAGTGTGCTGGGCGTGATTGGTAAAGTTCGTCCCGACGAAATCTACAACCTCGCAGCACAGAGCCATGTACAAGTAAGCTTCGACTCACCCGAGTTCACGGCAGATGTTGATGCTGTAGGTGTGCTCCGTATCTTAGAGGCCGTGCGCCAGTTAGGCATGACAGAGACTTGCCGTATTTATCAGGCATCAACTTCAGAACTTTATGGCAAAGTGGAGGAAGTTCCTCAGAACGAGAATACGCCATTCCACCCTTATAGCCCTTACGCAGTGGCTAAACAGTATGGCTTTTGGATTGTCAAGGAGTACCGTGAGGCTTACAATATGTACTGCTGCTCAGGCATCCTGTTCAATCATGAATCAGAGCGCCGAGGCGAGACCTTTGTGACTCGTAAGATAACCCTTGCAGCAGCAAGAATAAGTCAAGGCTTACAGGATTGCCTGTACCTTGGCAACATGGATTCTCTGCGTGATTGGGGCTATGCCAAGGACTATGTAGAGTGCATGTGGCTCATTCTTCAGCAAGACAAGCCTGAGGACTTTGTGATAGCAACCGGTGTGCAGCATAGTGTCCGTGAGTTCACCGACTTAGCTTTCAAACACGCCGGTATAGAACTGAAGTTCGAAGGTGAAGGCATCAACGAGAAGGGTATTGTGGTAAAAGGCCCAGAAAACCTCATTGGCAAAACCGTTGTGGCTGTTAGCGAGGACTTCTATCGTCCTACGGACGTTGTGAACCTGTGGGGAGACCCCACGAAAGCCAAGGCCAAATTAAATTGGAATCCCAACAAGACCAGTTTCGAAGAATTAGTGAAGTTGATGGTAGAGAGCGACATGGCTAAGGTTGCAGCAGAAGGTGCAGCCGCAAAGGTGCGCACTAACCTTGCTGAATACCTTGAAAAAGGAATTGTGAAGTAATTATGAACGTAATCAAAACAGCAATAGATGGCGTGGTGATCATAGAGCCGCGCATATTTGAGGATGCCCGCGGGTATTTCTTCGAATCATTCTCTCAGCGAGAATTTGATGAAAAGATACGTCCTATCACTTTTGTGCAGGACAATGAGAGTAAATCATCGTATGGGGTAATGCGAGGTCTGCATTTCCAGCGCCCTCCATTCACGCAGAGCAAACTGGTACGCTGTGTCAAGGGCGCAGTTCTTGATGTGGCTGTGGATATCCGCAAAGGTAGTCCAACATACGGCCAGCATGTGTCTGTTATTCTTGCTGGTGGGGATATGATCGGAACTCCGTCTCCTTTTAAAGAAGGTTGGGAAGAGGCTGCTCATCGCCAGTTCTTTATTCCGAAGGGCTTTGCCCACGGCTTCGCAGTATTGAGTGAAACAGCCGTATTCCAGTATAAGTGTGATGAATTCTATCATCCTGAGGCTGAGGGCGGTATCAGTATTCTTGATGATTCACTTGATATTGACTGGAAAATCAAAGATAAGGCCATTTTGAGCGAGAAGGATACCAAGCATCCACTTTTAAAAGACTTTGAGTCTCCATTCGATATTTAATTTTTATATAATTGATTAACGATGGAACAATACGATTACTTAATAGTGGGATCAGGGCTTTACGGAGCGACTTTTGCTTACAGAGCAAAGCTAGCAGGAAAGAAGTGTTTAGTGATAGATAAACGATCTCATTTGGGCGGTAACGTCTATTGCGAGAATATTGAAGGTATTAACGTTCATAAGTATGGAGCACATATTTTCCATACCAACAACAAGGAGGTATGGGATTTTGTTAATTCTATAGTTCCATTTAATAGATATACCAATAGCCCTATAGCAAATTATCATGGTAAGCTCTACAATTTGCCTTTTAATATGAATACCTTCTATCAGATGTGGGGTGTTCTTACACCTGATGAGGCTAAGGTAAAGATTGAAGAGCAAAAGGCTGAGGCAATAGCCAAGATGAAGGCAGAAGGTATATCAGAACCTCGCAACCTTGAAGAGCAGGGGCTTTGTCTGGTTGGTAAGGACATCTTTGAGAAGCTTATCAAGGAATACACGGAGAAACAGTGGGGACGTAAATGCAGCGAACTACCTGCATTCATCATCAAACGCCTTCCGGTACGCCTTGTATTTGATAACAACTACTTCAATGATGCTTATCAGGGCATTCCAATAGGTGGTTACAACAAACTCATTGAAGGACTGCTGGAAGGCATAGAATGTAAGACCAATACAGATTTCTTCAAGAGCGAGTATCGAGACTGGCGCAAATATGCCAAACATTTGGTATATACCGGCCCTATTGATGAATACTTTGATTTCTGCTATGGCAAACTTGACTGGCGTACCGTCAGTTTCAAAACACGTGTGATAGATACTCCTAACTATCAAGGTAATGCTGTAGTGAACTACACTTCACATGAGCAGCCTTACACCCGTGTCATTGAGCACAAGCATTTTGAGATGTTTGGGCAGGCCGTATATGATTGTCCAAAAAGTGTGGTAAGTGAGGAGTATTCTGAAGAATATAAAGAGGGTATGGAGCAGTATTACCCAGTCAATGACGACAAGAACAATCAACTGGCAGAGAAATATCGTGCTATAGCTGCAAGAGAGAGAGATGTTGTATTTGGGGGCCGCCTTGCTGAATATAAATATTACGATATGGCTCCCATTATTGAAAAGGTATTTGCCTATCTCATTAAATAATAATTATAGGGTAATATGGCTGAGAGAAACTTGTCATTAGATTTAATAAAGATATGCGCTATGTTTGGAGTTATAGCACTCCATACATTTGAAGCGTCATTCGATTGGAGGGTAGCAAATATCTTTTATGAGACATCGGTAATTGCGATACCTCTATTTTTTATGACTAGTGGCTATTTACTTTTAGGAAGGGAAAACATAAATACAGCATATATATGTCGTAAAACATATAGGATAGTACGTTTGATAGTAGCACTCAATGTTGCATATTGGACTTTAACATTTATAAAAGGGCATCAATTTGATTTTAAAGTTCTTGTCGAAAATCTTATTGGATCTTTTATTCAAAGTGGTGTGTTTAGTAGATGTTGGTATTTAGGCGCAATGATTATTATCTTTTTCTTCCTTCCTTTTATTAACATGCTTTACAGGTTTCATAAGAAATCGTTTGCATTTATGTTCTTTTTTTTGTTTATTATTACTGTATTTGTTTTTTCAGACAATCTTGGGGGGGGTATTATAGAGCAAACAACAATTCAAACTTTTCGTTTGTGGAATTGGTTATTCTATTTTTGTTGCGGAGGTGCTGTTAAATATTTACAAGAAAAGACTACTTTTTCGATTCCATTATTTGATTTAATAGTTATGGTAATTATCAACATTATATATCAGGAACTGTTTAAGACATTGTTGAATACGAAGTTTTGTGAGTTCTTTTATAGTTCAATAGTAACTATAATATTAGTTTTATTTTTCTTTTGTTATACATTGCATGTTAAAATTTCAAATAATAGGTTTAAAAGCATAATAAAAGCTTTTTCTCCACTGTTTCTAATTGTCTATTTGTTTCATGGGTTTGTTACCATGTTTGTTAACAAATATTTAATGCCTACACTACCTGAGAGTGTTATTCCATACTACCTCTTTTTCTCAGTGTCAATTCTCAGTGTTATAGTATCGTGGGGAATCAATAAGGTCCCTGTCGTTAGGCGCCTTTTCGTCCTTTAATGGTTAATATTTATGCCAACTAACAATACAAAGCAAGCTGCATGGATTGGTATTGGAAGCATGATGTCGTTTGTCTTCGTTATGTTGAGTTCCATGATTTTAAGCCGTTATTTCAATAAAGAAGACTATGGTACGTATAAACAGGTGTTATATGTGTATAATACATTCGTAGCTGTTTTTACGCTAGGATTGCCTCGCGCATATTCATATTTTCTGCCTCGTGTTGAAATTAAAGAAGCAAAAAGTATTATACATAAAATATCATTCTTGCTTCTGATATTAGGCTTTTTATTGTCCTCATTATTATTTGTTTTTTCAGACTTCATTGGTGAGGTTATGAATAATTCGGATCTTCCAGAAGCACTGAGGTTGTTTGCTATTGTTCCAATGTTAATGTTACCAACTATGGGGCTTGATGGAATCCTAGCGACATACAAGAGAGCTAAGACAATGGCTATTTATAATGTAGTCACTAAATGTATAATGTTGTGCTTTGTAGCACTGCCTGTACTTTTATTTGATTTGGGGTATAGGGATGCCATAAAGGGTTTTGTTGTTGCAACATTTATTTCGTTTGTTATAGCTGAAATAATGATTCATGTTCCATTCCGTCATATTATTAGAGAAAAAACATCTGTATCCTACCGCGATATTTTTTCATTTTCAATACCTTTGCTATTCGCTTCTTTTTGGGGCATAATACAGGATTCTTCCGATTCATTTTTTGTAAGTCGTTACTTTGGTAAAGAAATTTTCGCAGAATTTGCAAATGGTAATACCGTAATACCGTTTGTGGGGATGGTCGTTGGGGCTTGCGCAACAGTTTTGTCACCAGTATTTTCAAAATTAGGATCTGAATCTATAGATCCACAAAAGGATATTATGCCAATATGGATTAATGTTTTCGAGAAATCAGCCATGCTCATCTACCCTATGGTTCTATATACAATATTCTTTGCGAATAATATCATGATCTTCCTATATGGGCAGAAATATGAAATATCTAGTACCTATTTTATAATTCGTTCAATAGTTTATTTCTTTAATGTTATAGCAATAGGACCTCTACTTATTAATGTCGGTTATGTAAGAACATATTCAATGGTGCAAATGGTTGCATCTATTATGGTGGTATTACTTGATTATATTAGTATTCTAACAATTCATTCACCCTATGCTATATCTATTGTACAATTAGTGTGCAGTGCAACAGGTACAATGTATTTTTTGTATGTGATTGCCAACTATTTTCACGTACATTATTTTAAATTATTCCCGTTTAGGATGCTCAGTCGAATTATTGGGATTTCGATCCTTTCACTACTGCTAATACGTCAAATAACTAATTTTATCCTATTACCCAATAGTTATATACTAGTTGTAAGTTTATGCTTATATTCAATTATTTTCTACTTGGGAAGTAGGACTTTAGGTATAGATTATATAAATATATTAAGAACACTGAAAAAATAGAAAAAATATGAGATTATTGAAAATTGGCATGCTTGACATGCAGTCAGAAAGGTGGCTTGATGCGCTTGAGACATTTGAGTCAGTAACTGTAATAAAAGGTATTAGAGATGAAAAACAAGTTGATGGCTTGAATTATTACGAGTTTGATATGCACACCTCATTACGCAGGCTACTGCTTAGATTTATTATGCACTTTAACGAGAATCGTCATATCCAGTGGTTTGAATATCTTTTGATATGTCTATATAGACTAACGATAAATGATGAAAAGAAATTTCTTAAGGGCTTAGAATATGATGAGGTACACGTTTCATATAATGATTACGACGAATCAGCTTTATTATTATGTTTATTAAAGCCTTATTTACGAAAAGGTGTACGTATAACGAGGGCATACAAGGAAACACGCCCAGAATTTAAGTATCTTGAACGTAAAGCGTTTGAGTATTCTGATCGAATCGTATTGAACGCAAATGAGAACTATGACTTTTTTGTAAAAAAGTATGGGAAAGCGTTATTTGACAATAAAGAAATCATTTGTGGACTGGATGAAGATGCTATCGGGAAAAAATATATATCCGGAATGGTTTATTTGGATAAACTATCGAAAATTGATGGAAAGTATCATGTGGTGATTTTGGCAGGCAGAGTTTTTTCTGATAATACAGATCTACGCTCAGGAAGCCGTTTGTATTATATTCCAATGATAAAGGAATGTATTAAGGCAGGTTTAATAGTTCATTTACATACTATGCATATCTACAATGATAAGCTAGGTATTAATCAATACGAGGTTTTGAAGGAACAATACCCGGACACTTTCTTCATAGAGCCTGCTTTAGATTTTACTGGTGAAAATTGGAAAAATGCTTATTCTACTCTTACAAGATATGATTATGGTATTATGCATAATTTCATCGAAGGTACGCCTAATACAGAATTTGATAAATATAATATTCCTCATAGATATTATGAATACCAACTGGCACATGTGGCACCATTGCTGTTAAACAACAAAACTATAGTAATGCAAAGAATATTGAAGGAACAACAAACAGGAGTAATATATAGTGATTTTAAAGAGTTACTTAAACCATTAACAGTCACATTTAATATTAATTGTTTTGCAAACTATATTAAAGAATTGTATAGATAATTTTTAATCAAATGAAAGATATAAAGATTTGTGTGGTAGGTCTTGGATATGTAGGCTTGCCCTTAGCAAGGTTGTTTTCAACCAAGTATCCCACAGTGGGATTTGACATGAACCAGAAACGCGTTGATGCTTTGATGGCTGGACACGACGCAACCCTAGAGGTTGAAGATGACTTACTTCTGGATGCAATCAAAAATCATGGATTGGTTTGTACCACCGATCTCGAGAAAATTAGGGACTGCAATTTTTATGTTGTGGCAGTTCCGACTCCTGTAGATGAAAACAAAGCTCCTGATTTGAGACCTTTGTGGGGAGCATCAGAGAGTGTTGGTAAGGTAATCTCAAAAGGTGACATTGTCGTTTATGAGTCAACTGTTTATCCAGGCGTTACTGAGGATGAGTGTATTCCTGTTGTAGAAAAAGTATCTGGTTTGAATTTCAACGTAGATTTCTTTGCTGGATATAGTCCAGAGCGCATCAACCCAGGTGACAAGGTACACACCGTTGAGTTCATCAAGAAGATTACCTCAGGTTCTACACCTGAGATTGCTGAAATCGTAGACAATGTGTACAATTCAGTTCTTAAGAATGGTACCCATAAGGCTCCTTCAATCAAGGTGGCCGAGGCTGCTAAAGTTATTGAGAACTCAGAACGTGATATCATGATTGCATTCTTCAATGAGCTTTCAAAGATATTTACTTTGATGGACATCGATACAACAGATGTTGTAGAGGCAGCTAGTACAAAGTGGAACTTCATCAAAATGAATCCTGGACTTGTTGGAGGCCATTGTATCAGTGTTGATCCTTATTATTTGGCTCAGTGCGCCCAGCGTTTAGGCTATAACCCTGAAATTATCCTTGCAGGCCGCCGAATGAATGATGGTATGGGTGCATACGTTGTTGACCAGACCATCAAGCACATGTTAAAGAAAGGTATTCAGGTCTTGAAATCTAACATTATCATAATGGGCTTTACCTTTAAAGAAAACTGTCCAGATGTTCGAAACACCCGTGTGATAGATATTTATCATGCTTTACAGGAGTATAATGTAAACGTGATGGTATATGATCCATGGGCGAATCCTGAAACGGTAAAACGTGAATATGGTATCGATATTGTCAGCGAAATGCCGACGGGTAAATTTGATGCAGCTATCGTGGCAGTTGCTCACAAACAGTTCCGGGATAATGATGTTGATTGGGATAATCTCTTAGAGAAGAATCATGTAATCTTCGATGTGAAGTGTATTCTCCCCAGGGAAATAGTAGATGGCAGATTATAAACTAATAGGACATAAACAAAAATGAAAGAAGTAAGACGTTGTACACGTTGCGTAATGGATGATCGTTCAGATGCAACAATTAAATTTGACGAGAAAGGTAGATGTGATTATTGTACATCTGCTATAGAAACGAGAGAAAGATCTTATTTCCCTAACGAAGAGGGAAAAAGAAAAGTGGATGAGATGATTGCTAAGCTGAAGAAAGATGGCGAAGGAAAACCTTATGACTGTTTGATGGGTATTTCCGGAGGGTTGGATAGCGCATATCTTGCTTATTTGGGTGCTATGAAATGGGGCCTGCGTATTTGTGCAGTTCACGTTGATGATGGATACGATACGGATTTAGCTAAAAATAACATTAAGAACCTCTGCGAAAAGTGTCATATCGATCTTAAAATAATAACGCCTGATGCAGAACAATTTAATGATTTGACAAGAGCATACTTCTTGGCAGAGGTGCCAAATGCAGCAATTCCACAAGATAATATTCTTTTTGCCTGTTTATACGATTACGCTAGGGAATATAAAATATCTAATTTCTTGAGTGGTGCTAATTATGCCCTTGAATGTATTCTACAAAGAGGTAATACTTATGGAGCGTATGATTTAGTAAACCTCCATGATATTCATAAAAAATTCGGTAGGAAACCTATTGATAAACTCCATTTTATCTCTTCGGTGCAAAAGTTATGGGATTTAAACGTTCGTCATATAAAAACATTAACTCCATTGGATTATATAGACTATAATAAGGAACGTGCAATAAAAGAGCTTCATGACTTTTGTGGCTTTACATATTATGAAGCGAAACATTTGGAGAACAAACTAACAAAGGTAATCCAGTTATATTGGTTTTACCATAAATTTAATGTTGATAAGCGAACTTCTCATTTGTCTAGTCTCATAGTTTCAGGGCAAATGACAAGAGATGAAGCTCTTGCTGAATTATCTAAACCTATCTATGATAAAGAGAAAATGGACGAGGATTTGGATTTTGTGTTGTCAAAACTGGATCTTACCCGAAAGGAATTCGATGAAATCGTTTTTAGACCGGGGAAACAACATACATGTTATAAGACCCACAAATTAACATACTTTTTTGTTAGAGTTTTGCATAAACTGCATATAATTAAATTGAAATAAATAAAATGGCTAATTTTGCATTAATTGGTGCTGCTGGATATATTGCACCTCGCCATATTAAGGCTATTGCAGACACGGGAAATAATTTGGTTGCTGCTTATGATAAGTTTGATAGTGTAGGACGTTTGGATGCTTCTTTCCCGGAGTGTTCGTTCTTTACTGAACAAGAACAGTTCGAGCGTTTTGTAGAGAAACTTAAAGGAACAAAGGATGAAATTCAGTGGCTCTCGATCTGTACACCAAACTATACCCACGACCCATTTATTCGTTATGGACTGCGTAATGGTATGAATGTGATTTGCGAGAAGCCCATAGTGCTTCATAGTCAGAGTTTGGAAGATTTAATCAAGATTGAAAAAGAAACAGGTCATCAGGCGTACAATATACTGCAGCTTCGTTTGCATGATAAAATTGCAGCTTTGAAGAAAAAGATAGAGGAAGGTCCAAAAGATAAGATTTATAATATAGACCTAACATATATCACCTCTCGTGGTAAGTGGTACTATACTTCTTGGAAAGGTAATAACCATAAGAGTGGTGGTGTAGCTACTAACATTGGTGTGCATTTCTATGATATGCTCCAGTGGATCTTTGGTCCCGTAAAAGAGAATATTGTGAATGTGATGAGTTTTGACCGTGTAGCTGGTGTTCTCGAGCTGGAGCGTGCACATGTGAAATACTTCCTAAGCATCAATGCTGACTGTCTGCCCGAGAATGCTGTACAGGGCGAGAAAAAGACCTATCGTACATTAAATATTGACGGAGAGGAATTCGAGTTCAGTCAAGGCTTTACAGAACTTCATACTGAGAGCTACCGTAAGATCCTTTCTGGCGAAGGCTTCCGTATCAGTGAGGCTCGCAATTGCATCAAGATTGTGGAAGAAATTCGCAATGCAACCCAAATAGGACTCGTAGGTAATTATCATCCTCTGGCTGATCGTCCTTTGGCCAAGCATCCTTTTGGATGGAATGACGTGAAATATTAATCCAATTAAATTAGCATGTCTAATAAAATACAGATGGTTGACCTAAAGGGTCAATATATGAAGATAAAGCCTGAGGTGGATGCCGCTATCCAAGATGTGATAGATAATACGGCATTCATCAACGGGCCTATTGTGAAAGAGTTTGCTCAGAACCTGAGTGACTATATGGGAGGTTGTCATGTTATTACATGCGCCAATGGGACAGATGCTCTTCAGATTGCGTTAATGGCATTAAATCTGAAACCTGGTGATGAAGTGATTGTACCAGCATTTACATACGTGGCTTCTGCTGAGGTCATTGGTCTGCTTGGCTTGACACCTGTAATGGTGGATGTGGATTACGAGACTTTTAATGTAACTGTAGATAACATCAAGAAGGGGCTATCCGACAAGACCAAGGCCATCATTCCTGTGCATCTTTTTGGTCAGAGCTGCGATATGGAACCTATTTTGGAATTTGCCAAGGAGCATAATCTCTATGTGATAGAGGATAATGCTCAGGCTATTGGTGCAGAGTACACATTCTCTGATGGACATAAGGAAAAAACAGGTACTATGGGAACCATTGGCTGCACCTCTTTCTTCCCTTCAAAGAATCTTGGTTGTTATGGTGATGGAGGCGCGATTTTCTGTAAGGATAACGAGTTGGCAGAGGAACTACGTATGATTGCCAACCATGGACAGAAGGTGAAATATCATCATTCGGTTATTGGCTGTAATTCTCGTTTGGATTCCATTCAGGCTGCCATTCTGAATGTGAAATTGAAGCACCTTGATGAATATGGACTGGCTCGCTATGAAGCAGCTATTTATTATACTGAGAAGTTGAAGGCATTTGATCCAGAAGAGAATTACTTTATCACACCTAAAGAATTACAACAGAGCACTCACGTTTATCATCAATACACATTGAAGATAAAGAACGGCAAACGCAATGCTTTGAAACAGTATCTGGCAGATGCAGGTATACCAAGTATGATTTATTATCCACTCCCCTTGCAAGAGCAGGAGGCGTTTAAGCCGATTACTAGGGCTGCTGAGGATTTGACCATATCTAAAGATATCGCTTATTCAGTTTTGTCACTTCCTATTCATACAGAAATGACACACGAAATACAAGATATAGTGATTTCTGATATTTGTAGATTCTTTAAATAGATGCGCTTATTGTTTGTATGAAAGGATTATTCATCGTATTTGAACCCTTGAACCCTTCAAGTGGTATTAGCAAAAAAATACTGGCTCAATGTGTTGGGTTTAAAAATAACGGTTGTACTATGGACTTTTTCTCTTTGAAAAAAATTGAAGAGAAATGGTTTTCTACAATCAATAATAACCCTATAAAGTTTTTAGGAACTAATAAAGTCCGGAAAGTTTATAATACAATATTTAAATATGATTATCTATGTGATTACATTATAGCAAATCATTATGATTTTATTTATATAAGGTATATACATTTTGCCAATCCTGCATTTATTAAATTCATAAAGAAGATTTCGAATGTTGGCGTAAAAGTTGTATTAGAGGTACCCACATTCCCTTATGATGACGAATTTAAATCACGCAATTATTTCGCAAGATATATTATACATCCGATCGAGAAATGTTCTCGTAAGTCTTTTCGCTCCTGTGTGTATAGAATAGTGACCGTTCAAGATTATGATGAAATATTAGGTATACCTACGATAAAAATATCTAATGCAGTTGATATAGATGCGATATCATTAAGAAATCCTGCCACAACAAATAGTATCAACTTTGTAGCTGTCGCAAATCTAGCTATATGGCATGGTTATGACCGCCTTATTGAAGGAATTGGCGCTTATTATGAAAAGGGAGGTGAAAAGGATGTGAACTTCTATATCATTGGCGATAATCCAAAGCTAATAGCATCATACAAGGCAATTGCAGCAAAGCGTCATATAGAAGATAAAATACATTTTGAAGGTACAAAAAAAGGCGAGGAATTAGATTACTATTTCAACAATGCGAGTCTTGCTATAGGTGGACTTGCTGCTCATAGAAAAGGAATATATGAGGCAAAAGCTTTGAAATCTGTGGAATATGCTGCAAGAGGGATTCCTTTTATATACTCTGATATAAATACAGACTTCGATCATTGCTCCTTTATTAAACGAGTATCACAAGACGAAACACCTATAAATATTGAGGAATTATTGACTTTTGTGAAAGAACAAAAGTCTAGTCCTTTTGATATAAGACAATATGTTGCGAATAACCTGACATGGGATATTCAAATGAAAAAAATTGTTAATGAGTTAAAACGTTTACAATAATTATGAAAAGTTCAGAGATCGCACTATATTTGAATAAAGAGCTATGTGGCTCTGATATAGAAGTTGATGGATTCTCGTCCCTATCAAATCTAGTTGAAGGTTCTGTTGTTTTTGCTAAAAAGTACACTAAAGAGTATGCCGACATATTGAATAGTGCTCAAAATGTTTTGGCTATTGTTTGTATTGAATATGAGAATATTACTATCCCTCATATAGTTTCATCTAATCCAAGACTAGATTTTATGAGAGTCGTTGGAACTTTCTTTGTTGATAAAGATATACCTAAGGGAATTCACCCAACAGCAAATATAGAGATTGGCGCTACAATTGGATACAATGTTTCAATAGGGGCAAATTGTCATATAGGATCGAAAGTAAAGATTGGTGATAATACTACAATACTTCCCAATTGTTCGATATATGGAAAGGTAACGATAGGAAATGATTGTTATATTAAGCCAGGTGTGGTTATTGGAGGAGCAGGCTTTGGTTTTGAGTATGATGAGAACGGAGTGCCGGTTCATTTTCACCATACCGGAACTGTAATTATTGGTAATAATGTTTTTATTGGATCAAATACGACAATAGATAGGGCAACAATTGATGATACGATTATTGGGAATAATGTAAAAATTGATAATTTAGTTCAGATTGCTCACAATTGTATAATAGGTGAAAATACTATTATTACCACAGGAGCTATATTCAGTGGAGGAGTAATTGTATCCAAGAATTCATGGATATCACCCAACTCTACAATATTGCAACAATTGAAATTAGGAGAAGGGTGCAAGGTCGGAATAGGTGCTGTTGTCATGAGAGATTTAAAAGAAAAAGAAACAATTTTAGGGAATCCCGGAAGAATAATTAAAATTTAAATACATATGGATAAGAAAAAAATTAATGAAATAGTTTTCAGCACTCTGAAGGACTATTGTGAAGAGAATGATATCCAAGTTGAGTTGACAAAGGATACGCCACTGATTGGCAGTGCTCGCATTCTGGACTCCATGGGTTTGGTAAATACTATCGTAGATATTGAAACAGCATTTCTTGATGAAGATGTGGAAATAAGTCTGACCTCTGAGTCTGCGATGTCAGGTCGAATCAGTCCTTTCCGCTCTGTAGGTTCACTTTGTAACTTTATTGCACGTCAACTTGGTATTGAGGAGGAATAATGGATAGAATCATTATAATCACTGGTTCCCGAAAGGGTATTGGCAGATACTTGGCAGAGCAGTATCTTCAGGAGGGTGATATCGTATATGGATGCAGTCGTAGAATCTGCGATATAGAGCATCCTAACTATCATCATACTCGACTGGACGTGTCTGATGAAGTAGAGGTAGTAAGCTTTGTGCGCAATGTTTATAAAAACCATAAGCATATTGATGTACTCATCAATAATGCCGGTTGTGCTTCTATGAACCATTTTCTGTTAACCCCATACGATACAGCCAAGAAAGTATTTAATACGAATTTCTTTGGAACTTTCCTGATGTGTCGCGAAGTTGCGAAGTATATGGTGAAGAATAAGAGTGGGCGTATTGTGAATTATTCAACGGTGGCTGTAGCTCTGAATCTTCATGGAGAGTTGGTATATTCTGCATCAAAGGCTGCTATTGAGCAGTTGACGCGAGTTCTGGCAGATGAAATCGGCGAAAGTGGTATCACAGTGAATGCTGTAGGACCGACACCTATTGATACGGATTTGATTAAGAATGTGCCAGAGAATAAGCTTCAGGATTTGTTGAGTCATCAGTGCATCAAGCGTTTTGGCCAGTTTGAAGATGTGAAGAACGTGATAGATTTCTTCCTCAAGCCAGAAAGTAACTTTATTACCGCGCAAACCATTTATTTGGGAGGAGTCGTATAAATGAATTGGTTAATTGAGAAGATAAGTGAAGGTACGGATAAGACAGCTGTTATCTTCAAGGAAAAAGAGTATTCTTATGAGACGCTCTATCAGAGTATCTGTAAAGATTATGAGCGTGTGAAGAGTTCATTCAAGAGTGGTGAGGTTGTGGCTATTGTTTCAGACTATTCCTTTGCTTCTATCTCTTTGTTTTTCGCGCTTCTAGAGAATCATAATATCATAGTACCTATCACAACTAAGGTGCAGACGGAGATTGATGACCGTATTGCAGTGGCAGGTTGTGATTATATCGTATCGATTGATGGTGATGAGTGGAACTTTGAGAAGTGTAAGCATTCAAATGAACCCCATCAGCTGGTAGTTTCTTTGCAGAAAGAGGCTCATGCAGGATTGATTCTGTTTAGTAGTGGCTCAACAGGTAAACCAAAGGCAATGATTCATAACCTGGATAACCTGATTGATACGTATAAGGATAAGCGCGGCAAACGATTGGTATTCCTGATTTTCCTGATGTTCGATCATATTGGTGGATTGAATACCCTGCTGAACTGTCTGTCAATGAATGTAGCTATGGTGTTTCCAGAAACACGAGAGCCAGATCATGTAGCACATCTGATTGAGAAATATAAGGTGAATATTCTTCCTGCTTCACCCACGTTTCTGAACCTGATGCTGATAGGTGAAAGTCCTACTCATTATAATTTGACATCACTTCGTATGATAACCTATGGTACAGAGCCGATGCCAGAGAGTCTGTTAGTGAAACTAAAGGATGCCTTCCCAAGAGTGAAGTTCTTGCAGACCTTCGGAACCAGCGAGACTGGTATTTCTACTACATCGAGTTATTCTTCTACAAGTACATTCCTGAAGATTGACGATCCTAATACAGAGTATAAGATTATCAATGGTGAACTATGGCTTCGTAGTAAGACACAGATTATGGGCTACTTGAACTCCAGTATGGAACGATTTACCGATGACGGTTGGTTTAAGACTGGCGATATGGTAGAAGAAAAAGATGGTTATATCAAGATTATCGGACGAAACTCAGATATGATCAATGTAGGAGGTGAGAAAGTGCTCCCTTCTGAGGTTGAGTCTGTGCTTTTCCAGATGCCACATGTTAATGACTGTGTGGTATATGGCGAGAATAATCCTATTACAGGCCAGATGGTTGTAGCCAAAGTTCTCTATGATGAAGATATAAAATTGTCTGAACTGAAGAAACTGGTTGTTGAGTTCTGCAAGGAGAAGCTGACTCGTTATAAAATACCAGCAAAGGTAATTAAAATGAGCGAGTCGGAGTTTACAGAAAGATTTAAGAAAAAGAGAACCTAACATTTAAATGGAATTCACTTATAACGGATACGAAGGATTGCTAAAATCGCTTCGTAATAATGGATATTCATTTACAAATTATCATACATACGAAAAGTATTCTCGATGTGTGATATTACGCCATGACATAGATAATAGCATAGATAAATCTGTTAAGTTGGCAGAATTGGAAGCCGAGTTAGGCGTAAAAAGTACCTATTTTGTGCTTCTCAGTTCTGATTTCTATAATCCTGCTTCAAAGAGAAGCTTAGAAGGCCTGCGTATAATCCAAAGATTGGGTCATGAAATAGGCCTTCATTTTGATGAAATGGCTTATGATGACTTGGGGGATGTTGTTGGCGCTATTCAGAAAGAAGCGAAGTTTCTTTCGGAAATATTGAGTACACCCATCACAACGGTCTCTATGCACAGGCCGTCTCAGAAAACTTTGGATGCCAACTATGAGATTCCTGGCATGATTAATTCATACGGGAAAACATTTTTCAATGATTTTAAATATCTATCAGATAGTCGCAGACGTTGGCGCGAACCAGTACTTGATATTATCAAAAGTGGACAATATGACAGACTTCATATTCTGACACATGCCATTTGGTATAATGATGTCGAAGAAGATATTCATGATACGATTAAGGCTTTTGTGACATCTGCCAATCAAGAGCGTTATTATCAAGAGAAAGAAAATATCAAGGATATTGAGTCTATCTTGGACATATCTGAAATCTAATGCAACTCTATACTGATACTCTCCATAAAATTGCATACGCTACAGATGCTTCAGTGTATCGTGAGATACCATACGGTGTGGCATATCCTAAAACTATTGAAGATGTTCATGAGTTGATGCGTATGGCCCGTGAAAGGAAGACCCATTTGATTCCTCGGGCAGGTGGAACCTCTATTGCCGGACAGGTGGTCGGTAGTGGTATTGTAGTGGATATCAGTAAGCATTGGAATCATATATTAGAAATTAATCAAAAAGAGCGTTGGGCAAGGGTTGAGCCTGGTGTAGTTCGTGATGAACTTAATATTGCATTGAAACCTTACGGCTTGTTCTTTAGCCCTGAAACTTCTACAAGTAATCGGTGCTGCATAGGAGGAATGTTTGGCAACAATTCTTGCGGTACACATTCGTTGGTATATGGAAGCACAAGGCACCATGTGATTGCTTGCAAAGGTGTTTTATCAGACGGTTCTTTATTTGATACGGAGTATATTGATAGGCAGAATGCTTTATTGAATAAGATTCTAAACCAATTAAAGACGTGGGCTACAGATGAAAAGATTTGTAACCTGATAGAGGAGAATTATCCAGATAAGAGTCTTCAGCGAAGAAGTTGCGGGTATGCCATTGATGAAGCCGTTGAGCTCATTAACAAGGATAACGGCCTTGCTCTATGCAAACTGTTGGCTGGTTCAGAGGGTACATTAGCCTTTATCACTGAGATAAAAGTGTCGCTGGATGTTTTGCCACCGAAGGAAATTATGGTGGTGTGCGGGCATTGCGATACTCTTGATAAGAGTTTTGAGGCCAATCTAGTGGCATTGCAGCATCATCCTACAGCGATAGAGCTGATGGATGGTGATATCCTTGAACTGAGTAAAGACAATGCTGAGCAGCAGAAGAACCGATTCTTTGTGGAAGGAGATCCAGCAGCATTGCTGATAACGGAATTGCGTGCAGATACAAGGGCGGAATTGGATGCTCAGGCTGAAAAGCTGGAGAAAGACTTGTTGGATAGTGGCCTTGTTTATCTGAATACTCGTGTATATGGCGCAGATGTACAGAAAGTATGGGCATTGCGTAAAGCAGGATTAGGTATTCTTGGAGGTATGAAGGGTGATGCTAAACCTATGGGAGTGATTGAAGATACGGCAGTTGCACCTCAATATATGCCTGCCTATATGAAAGACTTTCAGGAGATGGCCAAGAGGCTTGGAGCTAATGTGGTTTATTATGGTCATATAAGTACAGGAGAATTACATCTACGTCCAATCATTAATCTGAAGACTAAGGAAGGACAAAAACTGTTTCGTGATTTGGCGACAGAAATGGTCCAATTAGTCAAGAAGCATCGTGGAAGTATTAGCGGAGAGCATGGTGATGGCAGATTGCGAGGCGAATTCATTAAAATGCTCTATGGTAATGACACCTACAAATTGATGCGGCAAGTAAAGCAGTGTTGGGATCCAGAAGGAATGTTTAATCTGCATAAGATTGTAGATACGCTTCCGATGGACTCCATGTTGCGGTTCGATGTTAATCAGGAATATGACATAGAAAAAAGGCTAGGATCAGACAAAACCTATTTTAACTGGAAAGCTGCATTTGATGAGTGTAAAGCCCCTGGGGCTACAGGTGCGAAGAGTCAGATGAATGCGCTAATGTGCTCGATAGAGCAATGCAATGGCGCTGGTGACTGTAGAAAGTCCAACCTCATTGGTGGTACACTATGTCCAGCCTACAAGGTTTCTGGTGATGAGCTAAAAACCACTAGGGCAAGAGCAAATGTGCTTAGAGAGGTTTTGACACGCGGTGGTGACTATAAGCAAGTAAAAGAAGAACTTGACAGCTGCTTGGCATGTAAGGGATGTAAGAGTGAATGCCCATCAAATGTGGACATGACTCGCCTGAGGGCAGAAGTACTCCAACATTATTATGATGAGCCTGGAACTCCATTTAGGTCGTTTATGGTTGCTCGAATGGCTCAGATAGAGCAGTTGGGCAATATAGTAAGACCACTATATAATTTCTTTGCTACGTGGAGTTTGTCTTCTTGTCTAATTAAAAAGGTAATCAGTTTTTCAACAGAAAGAAAGATACCAACATTGAGCAAGTATTCTATGCGAAAGATGGTAGCAAAGGAGCAGACTCTATATCGTATAGCAAGACCTAAAAAGATAGTATACCTATTTGCTGATGAATTCACTAATCTACAGGAAGCAGAATTGGGATTGACCTTTGCTAGACTTCTGATGCGATTGGGCTATAAGGTCGAAATACCCAAGCATGTTGAGAGTGGTAGAGCTGCTATCTCTAAGGGATGTCTGAAATATGCTAAGCAGTTGGCAGAGAAAAATGTTGCTTTACTTGCTGGTTTGATTACAGATAATCATCCATTAATAGGAATAGAGCCATCTTGTATATTAAGTTTTAGAGATGAATATCCTGACTTAGTGGCTCCCAAGGATAGAAATAAGGCTAGAACTCTTGGTAGGAATTGTTTGCTATATGATGAGTTCTTGATGAAGGAAATAACTGAGGGAAATATTTCTGCTGATAATTTCGAAGAGGCTAAGATGGAGATATGGCTTCATGGACATTGCCATCAGAAAGCATTGGTAGGTGTTGATAAAACGGCCAAAGCATTGGATATGCTACTCGCTGGGGCAAAGGTTAACGTAATTCCTAGTGGCTGTTGCGGTATGGCTGGATCGTATGGCTATGAGAAGGAGCATTATAAGACATCTTTAAATATAGGAGAAATGGTTCTTTTCCCTGCCGTTCGCAAAGCAATGTCTGAAGTGAAGGAGATTCCCGTTATTGTGGCGGCACCAGGAACATCATGCAGGCAGCAGATATTGGATGGGACAGGTGTTAAGGCCGTACATCCGATAGAGATACTCTATAAAATGTTAAAGGTAAAAAAGTAAAATAATAAAAATGGAAGAAAAAAAATATATGGTTCATGAGTCCAGTTACGTGGATGATAACGTAGAGATTGGCGAAGGAACAAAGATTTGGCATTTTTGCCACGTTCAGAAAGGGGCAGTGATTGGAAAGAATTGCTCCCTTGGACAAAATGTAAACATCGGTAATAATGTACATATTGGTAATGGCGTTCGTATTCAGAACAACGTATCTGTATATGAAGGTGTAGAGATTGAAGACAATGTGTTCTGCGGACCTTCGTGCGTATTTACTAATGTAACAACTCCAAGGGCTCACTTCCCTGTACATGGAGTCTATGCAAAAACTTTAATTAAGGAGGGCGCGTCGCTTGGAGCTAATTGCACCATAGTATGTGGACATACTGTAGGTAAAAGTGCATTAATAGGATCTGGAGCTGTTGTCTCAAAGGATGTAAAAGACTATGCACTCATGGTGGGCGTACCTGCCAAACAGATTGGATGGGTATGTGAGTGTGGTAAGAGACTTGTTGATTCTTTGAGATGTTCTTGTGGACGAGAGTATCTTATGAAAGATGGTAATTTGTTGAAAAAATAAAGTATGAACTGTAATAAAGAAATTGAATATGTTTTTTAGTAAATGTAGATCTCTTATCAATAAAATATTACGACGCATTATCTATCCAGAATCATATAGTAAGGAGACCATGGTGAAGAGTCTCCGTAATAAGGGATGTATCGTAGGAGAAAATGTGGTATTTTTCCATCCGGAAACTAACTTCATAGATACGACTAGACCTTATCTTCTTGAAATTGGAGATGGTGCGAAAATTACTCGAGGTGTTGTTATATTAACACATGATTTTTCTTTTAGTATATTCAGGCCTGTCTTCCATGATAATATGAATGAATGTTCAGGGAAGACAATAATTGGCCGTAATAATTTTATTGGTATGGGGGGGGTGATTTTACCTGGCGTACATTTGGGTGATAATGTGATTGTAGGAAGTGGATCCGTTGTTACAAAGAGTTTTCCAAGTAATGTGGTTGTTGCAGGTAATCCAGCAAAAGTAATATGCACATTGGATGACTTTTATAAAAAAAGGAAAGATAGATTTTTAACAGATGCTTACACACAAGCAAATTTAATCCGACAGAGATATAAACGAGAACCATCAATAAAAGAAATGGAAGGATTCTATTCTTTATTTATGCCAAGAGATTTAGAACTGTTGAAATCATCAGGTGTTAATTATAGAAGAAGTGGAGACATCGAAGAGGAAATAATTAAGGATTTTATGTCTTCGGAGCCAGTATTCTCTAGTTTTGAAGAATTTCTTGAACAATCTAAGAAAGAAGTAATAAATTGATATGGATGTCTCAATTATATTAGTCAATTATAATACAAAGGAACTGACTTGCAATTGTATCGAGTCTATTGTCAAATATACACAAAGTATAACCTATGAAATAATAGTTGTAGATAATAACTCTAGTGATGGATCAAAATCACTCGCAAATGATAATCGAATAAGATTTATTGAGAGTGGCGATAACTTGGGGTTTGGCTTGGCTAATAATTTAGGAGTAAAGTATGCTAAAGGCAAGTATGTTTTTTTGCTGAATACAGATACGTTGCTGACTTATAATGTGATAAAGGTGTTTTATGATTATATGGAGACACGACCACAGGTTGGTGTTGTAGGGGCTGGACTTCTTGATGCAGAAGGGAACAATAATGCAACTTATGTGAAGTTTCCTTCGATAAGTCATACTTTTCGCTTGTGCTGGCAGTATTTTGAGCGCCACTCAGGTTTAAAATCAAAGAGCAGTCAGCTTGCAATTGATGGGGATGATGTGGATGTAGAAGGAATCTCTGGTGCAGATATGTTCATCAAGAAAGCAATCTTTAACGAAGCTGGTGGCTTTGACAAGGATATTTTCATGTATGGTGAGGAGGTAGAACTGCAATATAGAATTGCAAGACTTGGGTACAGAAGGGTTCTTCTGCCTCAAGAGCATATCATCCACTTGGAGGGTGGCAGCTCATCGAGTACTAAAATGAGTAGATTGTCGTTTTTCGTTCTTTACAGCATGTTACGAGGGAAGTGCATTTTCTATCGGAAGCACAAAAACTCGATCTATCGCTTGATGTCCTTGCTGTTGGAACTACCATTGGATATAATGTTTATCCTGTTGAGTCCTTATAGAAAATTTTGGTCAAGATATATTGGTAATTACAAGATACTGAGAAAAGGATATCAATTATCTGCCCAAATAAAAGATAAAGAATACTATCGAGTATCATAATAATCAAAGTGTAAGCAGTCAATGTTGGCGCCTATTATATGAAAATAGGGAAATGATTTACTCTTATGATGGGCGGAATCTGTGGCTATAATTTAAATATCAAAACGTCATAATTGATGGATAGCCTTTTTCTAAATTGTTTTCTATGGTAACAACAATATCATATATCTTTTCCATTTTAATTCTTGTGTTGTCTGTACACTATGGTTTTCACTCAAAGAAATTTTTTCATATAGATAAATCTTCCAATGGAATTACTTTCGCATGGATTTTTATTTATTTGCGTTATTCTTCATATATGTTTGCTTATTGTGAGTATAATCATATCCTTGATATTGGCACAATAATATTGTACTTTTTATATTGGAAAGCAAAAATTACTAATAATTATTTTTTTAGGTATCATTTATTATGGTATTCATTATTCTTGTTTTGGTGTATCTTTAGTCTTTTTTACACTAAAAGCCCTTCTCAATGGCTCTACATGTTTATCAAACTTATAGTCCCCTTCTTCGTATTTTATTTCAGTTATAATGCATTTTCTTGTAAGAAAAATATTTGGCTATTTTATGAAAAAATGTCATATATGCCAGTTCTACTCCTTTTTCTGACGCTGATTAGTTTACCAATACAGAATTACCTGCCAGTTTATCTATATTTTGGTATGGCAGTGATGATATTCCCCTTTATACTTTATCTTAAAACAAAAAAGAAAAAATATTTATTATATTGTGCGTTGTGCCTTTCTGCAAATGTTATATATGTAAAAAGAACACCTTTGCTGGGTATGTTTCTTATGTTGTTCGTGTATTTTATTTATAAGTATAAATATAAAGCATTGCTTCCTATAGTAATTGGAGTTGGTTTGCTCATAGTGTCCATAATATATATACCCTTCTTAAGGGAAAGGGTATTTTTTGAAGGTGCGGATATCACCATTGTTGACTTTGATATACTTCTCTCACCGGAATTATTTTCAAAGGTCAATACAAATGGACGTTCTGAAATCTGGGAAGTTGTAATTGAAAGATTTTTCAATGGGCATGAGATTATGGGGTCTGGCTTAGGAACAATGAAAGAATTTCTGCTTTCAAAGGAGAATGACACAGGTTTCTTTTTGCGATTACACAATGATTGGTTGCACTTGTTGTGTGAAACTGGTTGTATTGGTTGCGGACTATTGTTAATGATGTTTGGAACATTGTTCAAGGAAACATATAAAACATATAGATTTGCACAAGATGATGACACAAAGTTAATAGCACTATCATGTGCTATGGCAAGTATTGGTACTTTTATTCATATGCTTTTAGAAAATTGTATAGGTGTCTTTGGATATTATATACCTTTCGTTTTTTCAGCTATATATTTTCGTTATTTAAAATTTAATAAACAAGAATTGCAAAATGAGCAATCTTTCATTTAGTGTTCTTTTAGCACCATACCGGGTGGAATATTATAATTATATTTACAAGAATTTAAATTGTGAGTGCTATTTCCAAAATAAAAATTTCTCTGATCATTTGTTCACAGAAGAACAGGTCTTGTCACGATGCGAGTTTACGCCTAAATATATTAAGGTTAAGAAAATCTTTTGGGGGCGTAATATTGCCTGGAATTTAATTTCAATTATTAAAAAGGACAGACCTAAATTTATCATAGCACCCGAATTTTCTTTTATTACTTTACAATTAATCATTTTAAAGTTTATTTTTAAATACAAACTAGTAGTAAAGTCGGACGATAGCTACGCGATGATACAGTATGGAGGATTTTCGCGAATTCATGCTGTTGCTCGCAAGTTATTTATGCCATTTGTAGACGAAATTATACTTTGTGATAAAAGAACTGTTGGCTGGTATCAAAAAAAATATAAGAAAGGGATATGGCTCCCTATAATTCAAGACGAGAGAAATATTCTATCAAATGATGTTGCAAGGTATAATAAAATATCTGAAAGTTATATAGAAAAATATGGGTTGCAAGGACTAAAGACGATACTATTTGTCGGAAGGCTGGTTGAAGTAAAAAATGTATCTCTTTTGATTGAGTCATGTTCGCACTTGCAAATCCCTTATAAATTGGTAATTGTGGGTGATGGCTTAATGAAAAGGGAGTTGGAGAATTTAGCAATGAAGTTGCACGTCAATGCGTTATTTACAGGATTAAGAAACGGAGATGAATTATATGCGTGGTACCGAACTGCTGATTTGTTTGTTCTTCCTAGTACAAAGGAAGCTTTTGGTGCTGTAACTAATGAGGCATTACTTAACGGATGCTATTGTTTAATATCAGAACGAGCTGGCTCTTCTTGCCTCATTGATGATGGCAAAAATGGCTATATTTTTTCTGTTGACAGGAAAGGTGATTTAAAAGAAAAAATGGTTGTAGCATTGGGCTTGCCTGTCTCGTATGAACGCAATTCAAAAATGGAGAAGAATTTTGAGGAATATATGCAAAATGCTTTTGGACACATGTTTGAAACACTTAATATTCAATGCTGATTATGAAAGACCGCCAAATAAACTATGAAATACTTAGATGTGAAAAGTTATTAGTTTAATAATTTGCTTGAAAAGATTGACTTTAATTACAGATATTATAAATAGAATGAATAATATAAAAGTTGCAATATGGGCGCCTTTGCGATATGCAAACGTTGGTGACGATATGCAAGCGATAGCTTTTGCTAAACATATCAAGGGGCTTGGATATGATGTTAAACTTTTCCAGTTGGATGAAACATTAGCCAAATTGTATGGCTTTGAATCAGCATCCAATGTAGAAGAACTTTGTGAAGATGTAAACTTGTGTGTAATAGCAGGTGGAGCTTTATTGACTCCTTTTAGATGGTATAAGCGACTACTTGATTTTCAGGCGAGAGAGTATGAAAACGATTTTAAGGATTTGTACAATGCTACCCTGAAAAATCCAAATCTGAGATTTTGCGCTATATCGATTGGAGGCGATGGGAAGGTAAAAAATCCCAAGAAGTGGTATTCTCATTGGAGAATAGATTTCTTTCGTTCGCCCGCATTCATTAACGGAACAGTAAGATTAGAAGGTGATGTGGAACAAATGAAGCAGGCATTTGGGAAGAATTTCATATATCATGCTGACATGCTTTTCCGTACTCCGGACTATTTTCAGCCAGAAATGTTACCTCCTACCCAAAAGAGAAGGATTTGCCTACAATTTAAGAAAAGACACCTTGCCCCTGAATTGATATCGGCGATCTATCAATATGCTAAGGAGAATGATGATATAGAGTTCCATTTCATCACAACCCATATGCTAAAGATTGGGCTTACATATCAATATCTACCGGAAAAAGAATCAAAGAATATCTTTATTGATACCTACGAGACGCCGAACCAATTGTTAGGAGTGTTAGCATCTTGCGACGTTACTATGACTTCAATGTTACACGTGGGGTTGATGGGTCTTACTGTCGGGACGCCCTTTGTAAGCTATAGAGGACCAGGTAAGACTAAAAGCTTCTTGCAATCAATAGGAGGTGATTGGGCGATATTGCCTGATAATATTAGTTTTGATTCATTATATGATAAAATTCTAGTGAAAGACAAGGTGGAATTGTTTAAGCAATATGATATGGAAAAAATAAAGAGAATGAAGGAAGATAGTAATTTGCAATATGCTTTTTGTACAAGAGTTGTCAATGAGTTCGCATAATCTAGCGTACGTATGAAAAATAATGTTGACAAAGTTCGGAATGATGGCCTGTGTTTTGGATGTGGTGTCTGTCAGGATAGCTGTGCCAAGCATTGTATATCTATTGATCATGGAATAGACGGGACATACCCGATCGTTGATAATGAAATTTGCATTGAGTGCGGCTTGTGTTTAAAAGTCTGTGCAGGTCATGGTGTCAATTTAGACGCTAAAACCGAAAATCTTTATGGAAAGGAAGAAACAAAGAAAAGCAAATATATGGGTTATTACCATGCATGTTTTTCAGGTTATAGTACAAATTTTGACATACGATATCATTCTGCATCTGGAGGATGTCTTAGCCAATTCCTTATCTATTTGTTGGAAAAGAAATATATAGATGGGGCTGTTGTCGTAGGATTTGACAAAGATTCACCAATGACCCCAAAAACATTCATTGCAAGAACTCCTGATGAGATATTGGCAGGGCGCAGTTCTAAATATTGCTCGACGAGTTATGAAGGTATTCTTACTAAAATAAGAAATGAAGATGGGAAATTTGCTGTAGTAGGCTTGCCGTGCCATATTCAGTCAATTCGCAAATATATAGATACATTCAAAACGGTTCAAAATAAAATTGTTGCATATTTCGCAATATATTGTTCAAGTACGAGAACTTTGCGCTCGCAAGATTATATTCTCTATCGCTACGGGGTGAAGCGAGAGGATGTTAAACGTTTTGCATATAGAGACAATGGTTGTCTAGGTGAAATGGTATTTGAAGGTGATGGCGGGCAGGTGCTAAAAACTGTACCTTATCAAAATTTTTGGCTCGGGATGAGGGGCTTTTTCAATGTGCCTCGCTGTTCTCTATGCATTGATCATTTTGGAGAATTGGCAGATGTGAGCTTTGGAGACATTTACATTGGAGAATACCGAAACGACCATGTTGGTGTTAATTCGATAATCTCGAGATTACCTTATTGGACAACTCTGTTGAGAGATGCGGCCAAGGAAGGTTATTTGCATTTGGATGAAATATCCCATTATATTGTAGAAAATTCACAGGGCTATGCAAAACGTTGTAAAAAAGGTAAAGGAGTAGTGGCTGAATTCAAGTATAGAAAGATAATCGGGAAGAGGAATCCCATATATGACCAACCTTTTGTAGTTGATAAAATATCATATATAGAAATGCTAATTGTAATTTTGAAAAATCATGCTATGCGACAAATTGGTAGAATCCCTTCATTTTGGTGTATAATAAAAAAAATATCTTAAAATATGGATAAGCTCCGCATCCTTTTTATGCTCGTTTGTTACTATCTGACCATGGCATATTTGTTGTAAGCTTGCAGATAAAGAATAGTAAAATATTTAAAAAGATTTTTAATCTAGGCTGGGAAAACATGTATATATTTCAATGCATGGATAAATTGGATAACTGTCGTTAGTTAAACCATTCAGATTTCTAAGAGAGTTGCTCAGGACACTAGTTATAATATAATTATTTGTTAGAACCCTGCAAAAAAAACATTAAAATATTTGCTCATGGGAACTGTGAAAAAAAACGTTTTATTTATTCTCCACTTACCACCTCCTGTCCATGGAGCCGCTATGGTTGGAAAGTATATTAAGCACAGTCAATTGATAAATAAACAGTTTAATTGTCATTATATTAATTTAGCAATCGCATCAAGTCTCGAGGATATTGGAAAGTTAGGATTAAAAAAAATTTGGCGATTTGTACAATTGTTGTTCAGGATACTTCAAGAAGTAAAAACACTAAAACCAAGTTTGGTTTATATCACTCCGAATGCCAAAGGAGGTGCTTTCTACAAGGAATGGGTGATTGTGATATTGCTGAAGTCAATGGGATGTCAGGTAGTTGCGCATTATCATAATAAAGGTGTATCTACGATGCAGAACAAGTGGCATTATAACTTGATGTATCGCTTATTCTTTAAGAATATAAAGGTAATTCTTCTCTCAGAACTACTTTATGCCGATATACAGAAATATATTCAGCGTAAAGATGTCTATATATGTCCTAATGGGATACCGGCTGCTGATTTTGAATATATAGAGCGTAACAATTCAGTACTGCACCTACTTTTTTTGAGTAATCTTATTGAGAGCAAAGGTGTTCTCATATTGTTGGATGCGTTAAAGATCTTATCCGACAAGGGATGTTCTTTTATTTGTGAATTCGTAGGTAGTGAGACATCTGATATCAATCGGAAACGTTTTGAAAACGAGGTGAAAAAGAAAAATCTTAATAAACTTGCGGTTTACCATGGTAAGAAATATGGAGCAGAAAAGGAATCCATATTTGAAAAAGCAGATATGTTTGTTTTCCCGTCATTCTACCCCAATGAGTGTTTCCCTCTAGTTCTACTTGAAGCTATGCAATATGCCTTACCCTGCATTTCGACAAATGAAGGTGCTATTCCCGACATTATTGATGATGGAAAGACTGGATATATAGTAAATAAGAAGGATGCAGATCTATTAGCTGCAAAAATAGAAGAATTAGCTGTGAATAAAGAGAAGCGGATTACAATGGGATTAAATGGATACAGAAAATTCAAGGAACAATATACTTTGCAAGTCTTTGAAAAAAGGTTATGTGATGTGTTGGAGCAATTGATTTGATAAAGGTGTTCTACATTGATTTAAGAATTATTATGTTGAGATTAAAGGAACTAAATATAGTTGAGAGCCGAGGGGCATTGCAATCAATATCTGAGGGAAAAATACTCATTAACACCGTTAATGCGCATTCGTTTAATGTGGCGCAGAAGGATGACTTGTTTGCAGAGGCACTATCAAAATGTGACTACTTGATTCCTGACGGAGCAAGTATCATCAAAGCTTGTAAACTCCTTAATGCAAAATCTCAACCGAAAGAACGTATAGCAGGCTGGGACTTATTTACCTTTGAGATGCAAAGGCTTGAAGGAAAAAGTCAGAATAAAGTTGGAAGGCGTTTAAAGGTAATGTTTATGGGGAGCTCGGAGAAGGTGCTTTCGATGATAAGAGAGAAAGCTGCAAAAGATTATCCGAATTTAGACATTATTACCTATTCGCCTCCATACAAGCCAAAATTCTCAGAAGAGGATAATGTTGCCATCATTAAGGCGATTAACGAAGCTAATCCTGATTTGCTGTGGATTGGAATGACGGCACCCAAACAGGAGAAATGGACCTATCAACACTGGAACGAATTGAATATTCATTGCCATGTAGGAACAATTGGTGCAGTATTCGATTTCTATGCAGGGACTGCCAAACGGGCTCCTCAATGGTGGCAGAATCATTCTTTGGAATGGCTGTATCGTTTAATAAAGGAGCCGAAGCGTATGTGGAGGCGCTATGTATTTGGAAATCCGCTTTTCCTTTGGAATATCACCAAGGAAAAGGTCTAAAGGTCGTATTTCTCGCGAAAGATGTACCACCAGAATTTGATTTGTTCAATGAGCCATCGAAGCATTTCAGCGGCAAAGGTACAAATTTTATTGGAAACAGAGAAATTTCTAAGAATATTATGACTTTCATTAAGAACATTGTCGCCAAGACTCCAAAATGGGCGGCCTATGCGTTATTGTTTCTCTCTATCGCCGCCCTGTTCCTTTTCTTTACGTGGGTAGTGATGAGGTAAGGTAAATCGAGCCATATATGAACAGAAGTAATAATCAATCGAACAGGATCATCAAGTGGATCGTGATGGTGGGGGACTTCGTGTTGCTCAATGCCATCATACTGGCGTTCTCGCAGTGGCACTGGCGCATGGGTATCTGGGACGAGGGCGGCATCGAGATCTTCATCCTGGCAAGTAACATGGCGCTGATGCTGGCGCAGATGCGCTTCTCGACCATCATCCATCTGAGATTGGTGGGAGCGGGGGATATCCTCGAGCGGCTGGTGGGACTGACGGTGATGCAGGCGCTGGTGGCCTACGTGCTGCTGAAGGTGTTTGCCTATTCCACGCCCATCGGATGGCTGCTGCTGGAGATCGGTACGGTGTATATCGTCCTGCTGCTGATGAAACGGTTGGGGGAGCGCTGGTTTATCAAGCTCTACCGCGAGGCGGGACGTAACACGCGCATGGTGACGATGGTGGGGTCGGACCCGGAGCTGCTGGGCGTGTATCGTAAGCTGAGGAATGACCCGACGCTGGGCTATAAGGTGCTGGGCTACTATGGTGAGGAGGAC
>OCVV012865804.1_pt1 | contig 29421 bp, 25 predicted proteins | sample 1539721 | NCBI WGS metagenome assembly OCVV01 (sample SAMN02144230, study PRJEB22623) | gut metagenome | biome: sheep rumen | host: Ovis aries | place: New Zealand | reverse complement strand
GCCTACCGAGTGCAGCGAGCGACGACGAAACGCAGTTATGCGGAATTCTCCGCAATAGATATTAAAGTGTTTTATTGCTACTTAGTATTAATTATAACTGTTTGCAAAATACAGAAGCCTTTACAATATGATCTCGGACGAAAAAAATATGATAATTTGTTATATTTTTTGATAATACCTGTATTTATGTCAGCTGGTTTGTGAAAAATGTATATAATGCAAAAGAAGTTTTGTGATTAATTGACATAATTTTTTCGCTGTGTTATAATTGATATCATACTATTTTAAATGGGGTAATATAACATTTTTGACAGTTGGTTTACCACTATACACAAGTATTGAGTTATTATATGAGGGGGCTTAACCGTGCTTGTTTTTCGAGGTTGGAGTAACCGAAAGAAAGAAAGGATTGCGGTGCTGAATCGCGAATCAGATTCAGCATCCTTACGGGCTTGCAATGAGATCAAATCCGAGCGTTTCGTACGAAAACGGATAAAGTGATTTGATAACGGCGTCAGTATGACGCCGACTGACCGTTAATACCAGCAGATCTCTAACCACACTATTTTTCTAAAAGGAATCTGTGAATAAGTACACTTAGGATATATCGATTCGAATAGGTTCAATCCGCTTTATGCCGTCAACAGAAGAACCGGCTCAGAGCGATTGACGAGCAAGAGAGAAAGAAAATGAAAATACTATTCCTTAACGCATATTTTTATCCGGAAAACACAGCATTCTGTCATCTGGAGCAAGATATTATCAACGGGCTGGTACACGCAGGACATGAGGTCTGCGTGGTATGTCCGATACCGTCGCGCGGCATTTCCGCAGAAGACGCTGAAAAGTACAAAAATAATATACACGCGGAATATAACCATATTCATGTACATAGATACTGGGCGCCTGCCGAGGGAAGTAATCCGCTTGTCAGAGCCTTCCGCTATCTTTGGTGTAATTTCAGAGGGAATCAAATTGCGCGCCAATATACCGACGCAGACGCTGTTTTTGCGGTCAGCACGCCGCCGACCCAAGGTCTGTTTGCCGGCAAGGTGGCGAAACAAATTCACGCAAATCTGGTCTATTCGGTTCAGGATCTGTTCCCTGATTCTCTCGTGACCTCCGGTCTGGCAGGAAAGACTTCACTGACCTTTAAGCTCGGCGCGCTCATCTCTAAAATAACGTTCAAGCGCTGCTCGAGCATCATCGCGCTCAATGACACCGTCAAGAAGAACCTGATCAGCGAAGGGGTCGACGAAAAGAGGATCTCTGTCATCGAGAATTGGGTCGATCCCGAAACCGTGCGGCCTGTTCCCAGAGAGGTGAATCCGCTGTTCGATGATTACCACATTGACCGCAATCAATTCATTGTTGTTTATGCCGGCAATTTCGGCGCTTCACAGGGCGCAAAAATCATCCTCAAGGCTGCCGAAAAAATGAAAGATGAACACGACATTCACTTTGTTATTTTCGGAGGCGGCTCCGAGTTCGAAGAAGCTCAGAGATATGCGCGGAATCATCAGCTGAGCAATGTATCCATCTATCCGCTGGTGCCGGAATACCGCGTAGCGGAAGCGTACAGCATGGGTGATGTGGCGCTCATCACCTGCAAGAGGGGCGTCAGCAAAACCGCCATGCCCAGCAAGACATGGAACATTATGGCGTGCAACACGCCGATCATCGCCTCCTTTGATACCGACAGCGAGCTATCTGAGATCCTGAATGAAGCCGACGCCGGAATATGTATAGAGCCCGAGAACGAAGAGCTCTTGGCAAAAACAATCAAAAAAACGTATAAGAGAAGAATTGCGCAGACAAAAAAAGTCCGCAAAACATCCCCGCGTGAATATGTAATAAAGCACGCGTCAAAAGAAGAGTCGGTCAAAAAATACTTAGATTGCATTGAGGGTGCGGTATCGAGTTAGTGTTTCCGACGTGTTACGGAGAAGAGAATGAGGCTTTCATATCACTTTGCAAAGCTTCGGAAAGAATACAGATCGCGGCAATCAAGGATTCCGAAATACATAAAAAAGCGCATGTTTGCGGCGGCTCCAACATTCTCGGCTGCAAGCTCGGACGCTACAAATGAGTTTTTCAGACAGAACCTTTGATTCTTACAAAAAACGCTGATTGACCGTGATGTGTGGATCGGCTCGGGCTGTTTTATGAAAGCGGGCGTTCATTCCTGCCACCGGGTGCGTGATCGGTATGGGAAAGGTTAAATAATGAAGCAAAGAATCGTTCATATGTGCTTGTCGAACATTTATGCTGACGGATATTCTTACCAGGAGAATATGCTGCCGAGGTTTCATCAGGCACTCGGGTATGAGGTGGAGATCATCGCGTCTGTTGAGACCTTTGACAATAACGGACAGTTTACCGATCATCAGGGAAAAAGAGAGTACCTGAACGAAAACGGAATCCCCGTGCGCCGGCTTGCCTATCAAAAACCTGTTAAGATTTATCGAATCCTGCGCCGGTATCAGGGAACGTATTCCTCCTTGGAGAAAACAGATCCCGATATCATCTTCATCCACGGATGCCAGTTTATGGATATCGATATCGTTGCGGATTATCTGAAAAAGCATCCCGGGATCAAGGTTTATGTCGATAATCATGCCGACTTCAACAACAGCGCGACGAACATTTTGTCAAAAAACATCCTGCATAAGATCATCTGGAAGCGCTGTGCTCACATCATAGAACCGTTTACCTCAAAGTTTTACGGCGTTGTTCCCGCGCGCGTGGATTTCTTGAAAGAAATGTATGATCTTCCCGCAGAAAAATGCGGGCTGCTGGTCATGGGCGCGGATGACGACGCGGTGGAGAAGGCGCGTTGTCCCGAGGTGAGAGAGAACCGCCGTACGGCTTACGACGTGACCGATGACGATATCGTGATCGTTACAGGCGGAAAGATCGACCATAACAAGCCGCAGGTGCTCAAGCTGATGCACGCCGTCAACGATATGTCCGACGAACGTGTCAAGCTGATGGTGTTCGGGAGCGTGACCGATGAACTCAAAGCGGAGTTTGACCGGAATCTCACTGACAGGGTCATCTATATCGGGTGGCGCAAGTCGGAGGATATCTACGAAGATTTCGCCGCGGCGGATCTGGTTGCCTTTCCCGGCTTGCATTCCGTGCTGTGGGAGCAGGCTGTCGGCATGGGCGTTCCGTGCTTGTTCAAGCGCATCAAGGGCTTTGAGCACGTTGATTTAGGCGGCAACTGCCTGTTTTTTGAGCAAGATGACGAAGAAGAATACAAGGTGCGTATCATGCGCGCCTTGGATCAATTAGATGAAATGAAACAGATCGCGCAGGAAAAGGGGATGAAAACCTTCTCCTACCGCGAGATCGCAAAAAGAGCTTTGGAGGGATAAGATGCCGACGGTAACGATAAACGCCGATGATTTCGGCTTGAACGAGCATTGCTCCAAGGCGATCGCCGAGACCTTTGAGAAGGGTCTTGTCACCGATACCACGATGATGGCGACGGGCGAATACTTTGATGAGGCTGTCGCTTTGGCAAAAGAACGCGGCTTTATCGACAAGATCGGTATCCACCTCAATCTTACCGAGGGTGTACCGCTGACCGAGGCAATCAAAAGCTCTCCGCGGTTCGTGACCGACGGACGTTTCAATAAAAAATATGATCGTACCAAACGACTGACGCCCGAAGAAAAGGACGCGATTGATAAGGAGCTGACTGCGCAGGTCGAGAAGATACAGGCGGCGGGTATCACGATCACGCACGCCGACTCGCATCACCATATCCATACAGGCCTGTTTGTCGCTCCGATCGCGGTGCAGGTGTGTCGGGAGCACGGTATCCATAAGATCAGGCTCCACCGCAACGCGGGACAGATCTCGTTTATCAAGCGGCTGATCAAGCGACGCTATAATCAATGGCTGAGAAAGCAGGGCTTCATCACGACCGATTACTTCGCTTATGTCATGGATATCGACGGCTTTGATGTGCCTGACAATACGGAGATCATGATCCATCCCGATTATGACAGGGATGGGAAGCTGATCGACAGAAGAGGAAAAGAGAACGGGATTCCGTTTGGCAATCCGATCCCGCCCTACGGCGCGCAGCCGAAGATCACGTTGAGAGGATATAAAGAACTGTAATGCGGATCCTTTACGGGTACTCGAATTGTACCGATAAGACGTACAACAGAATCGTCAGCGAGTGCAACGCGTCCGTGCTGACCCCCGATCAAAAGTACCACGGTCTGCTGATCAAGGGACTTGCGGCAAACGGCGCCGAGGTACGGTGCTTTTCGGGTCTGCCGATCAATCGCGCGGTCACCGCAAGGAAACTGATCCGTGAGCCCGACGAGCAGGAGGGTAACGCGCATTTTCACTATATCACGACCTTGAACCTGCCGATCTTAAGGCAGTTGATGATCTTTTGCGGCACCTTCTTCGGCGTACTCAGAGAGAAGAAGGATAAGGAAACCGTCGCCGTATGCGACTGTCTGAACATCGCGAACGCCTACGGTATGACGTTGGCGGCGCGGATGCGAAAGATCCCCGTTCTCTCGATCGTCACCGATCTGCCTGATATGGAGCGCGAGAGCGACTTTTTAAAGAGCTTCAATAATCGGTTATTCCGTAAGACCGACGCATTCATTCTGCTGACGGACGAGATGAGCAAGCGCGTCAATCCCGATAACAAGCCGTATATTGTGCTCGAGGGTCATGTGGACGCGAACGCCCCTCTGCCCGAGGAGCAGACGCCCTATGAGGTCTCATGCGGTAAACGCGTGATTATATATGCGGGCAGTCTGAAGCGTATTTACGGGATCGTCAATCTGGTTGAGGGCTTCGTCAAGGCGGAGCTCCCCGATGCCGAGCTGCATATCTACGGCGACGGCGACTATCGGGAGGAGCTTGAACAGCTCGCAAAAAAGTATACGAATGTTCATTATTTGGGCGTCAAGAAGAATCGGGAGATCGTGGAGGAGGAGCAAAAGGCGTCTTTGCTGGTCAATCCCCGCCCCACCGCTCCCGAATATACAAAATACTCTTTTCCGTCTAAGAACATGGAATATATGGCGTCGGGTACCCCGACCCTGACCACGAAGCTGCCCGGTATGCCCGAGGAGTATTATCCGTATGTGTATCTGCTGGAGGATGAAAGTCCCGACGGCGTTGCCGAACAGCTCAAATATATCTTTGCTCAGCCCTTTGCAGAGCGCAGGAAAAAGGCGCTCTCGGCGCGGAGATTTGTACTCGAAAACAAGTCCAATATCGTCCGGGCGAAGGAGATTCTCGCGTTTCTTCGCAGGGAATTGATGAAATAAAAATAAACCGAAAAAGTGAGATCACGGGATGTATCTGGATAAAATAAAAAATTATCTGAAAAAATTGAATTATAAATGCTACATCCTCGCTTTTCTGCTTTTGTTCGGGATTATGCCGATCATTCCGCGCGCAGTGAGTACTTACCTGACCACATACTCGTATATGGTGTTGGTGGTTGCAGTGGTGCTCTTTACCGTTTTTGCCTGTCGACTGTCGCATCTCAGAGAGATGGTCGCCATGCTCCTCCCGTTTTTGATCTATCAGTTGCTTGCAATGCTGTTCGTAAAGAATGATGATGTTTTGTTGGCAGGTTATCAGATCCTATTATTTATGCTGCCTGTATGTGTCGGTTTTTATCTGTATGCGAATAAGTTCCGTTCGGAGCTGTATTCCGCCGTGATCGTGATTGCGTATTTCATCACCGCTGTCACTACCATCTTCGGCTGTATGAAGTATCCGGATGCGGCTCGTATTCTTGCGACAACAAAAACATCTCAGGATCCGACCGCCGTAATATATGAAATGATGAATATCGGCGGATACTCCTTTGTGTACTCGATGGTTCTCTTGTATCCGTTTGTAGTTTTGGCGTTCAAGATGAAGCGTCTGCACATTATCCCCACGGTAATCATCACCGTAGTGGCATTCAGCGCAGTGATCTCGGCAAGCTACAGCTACGCTTTTATGCTTTTGATGGTGACGACGCTGTTGTTCTTTATACCGCGTAATATCACCGTTAAACGGTTTATTCTATTGACAATTTTCTTTGTACTGGTAGTTTTTTTGTTCCGTAGCACCGTTGCGGCGATCGTCAGTGCATTGGGTGATTCTCTCGGAAACAGTACCATGACCGACAAGATCAACGCGATCTTTTTGGGAAAAGACGCGATCGAGGGCTTTGATGATGACCGCGGTACACTGTATATGCTTTCAATCAAAGCCTTTTTGAAAAACCCTTTGATCGGCAATTTGTCTGTTGGCAGAGACACCACGGGAGGTCACTCCTTTATTTTGGATAATCTGGGCAACTACGGCTTGCTCGGCGGTATCTTGATGCTGTTCATGTACCGGGGGATCTGGCGTACATTTTTCAGACCATTAAAAAATCGTCCGGGTTTTTGTCTGGTGCTCTGGGCGTTTATACAGCCTCTCATTCTGTCGTCGATCAACACAGGTATGTGGCAGAATAATCTTTGCTTGTACACGCCGATCCTGCTTTGCTATATCTACGGAAATGAGTTTTATCTGAAACAATCCGAAACCAAGCCGACTCCTCTCGTGCAAGTGAATGTTTTACAGAGCAAGGTGACAAAAGAATGAAACTGATGTTTGTGTATTCCGCTCGCGCCCAAAACGGCGGCTTGCGCTGCACGAGCTGGGTCAAAGCGATCCTGTCGCATCTGGACGCGCAGTATGAAATCGTTATTTTATCGTCATTGGCTTCTCAGCCGGCGGAAGTAAAGACCGAAAACAGAACGGTCAGGCTGATCCCCTTTTCGAAGGACTTTACACAAAAAGATTTTTCGGAATTGATCCGGATCGAACAACCCGAGATCATCGTGATATTCGGCACCGAAAGATCATATACGCTGCCGGCGATCCGTTTGTGCCGGGGCGAAGGCTTATTGGACAGGACGGTTTTGTTCGCACAGGGGATGGCATGCGCCTGTGCCGATCATTATTGTGAGGGCGTTCCCGGAAAAATAGTCAGGCGCTGGACGATCAGAGATATCTTAAGGCGCGGTAATATTAATTCAGGGCAAAAAAATATGAGGGCTCTCGCGGAGCATGAGAGAGAAGCCATATCCTCGGCACGCCATTATATCGGCAGATCGACATTGGATAAGGCTGTCCTCAGGATGTATAACTGTGACGCCGCGTATTATAAATGTAACGATGTACTGAGAAGCTGTTTTTATGACGGCGGCTGGGAGTACAGGCAGTGTGAACCTCACAGGCTGTTTGTCAGCCAGTACTATTATCCGCTAAAGGGCTTTCATTATATCCTGAGAGCGGCGGCGGCACTGAAGGATAAGTATCCCGATATCAGGATCGCCGCGGCGGGCTACAGCCCCATCAGCGGTCCTATCGCGCAAAACAACAGCAAAGACAGCTCCTATATCCGCTATATCAAGTCGCTCATTCGCCAATATGACCTTGAGCAAAATATCGAGCTTTTGGGTGAACTGGACGAAAGCCGAATGAAGGAAGAATACCTCAAAGCGAACGCCTTTGTCCTGCCGTCGACCATAGAGAACTCGCCCAATTCGCTTGCGGAGGCAATGATGCTCGGCGTGCCGTGCATCGCTTCTGACGTAGGCGGCGTAAGCGATTTTGCCGTTCATCAAAAAGAAGCGTATTTATATCCTTCCTCATCCCTGCAGCTCCTCGCTTACTATATCGACCTCGTTTTCTCTGACGCTCAGAAAGCCGCCGAGCTCGGCACCGCCGCCAAAGCAAGGGCACAGGCGGACTACGACAGAGAGAGCAATATCGCGGCGCTGGAGCGCGTATTCAAAAAGATAGCGCAAAAGGGTTGACAGTATGACGATCACTTTCTTTTCAAACTTTTTATTACACCATCAAACGCCGTTTTGCGAGGCGATGATACGGCATATCGGGGACGGCTTTCACTTTGTGGCGACTCAGCCGATCCCCAAAGAGCGCCTTGAGATGGGCTATGATGATCTTGAGGACACTCCCTACGCCGTGAACGCCTACCGCGACGACGCTTCCTATGCCGAGGCGATGCGTCTGGGCTATGAGAGCGATGTGGTCATCATCGGCTCTGCGCCCGAAAAATTCATCGAAAAGCGCCTTGCCGAGAACAAGCTGACCTTTCGCTACAGCGAGCGGTTATTCAAAAAACTGCGCTGGAGATTCGACCCGCGCGCGTGGCGTGTGCGATACAACAAAGATACCCGCTATCGCAAAAAGAACCTGCATATGCTGTGCGCCTCCGCCTATACCGCTCCCGACTGCCGTTTCATCTTCTCCTATCCGAACAAGACGTATAAATGGGGCTACTTTCCGAAGATTGAGGAGCGCCCCTTTGACGAGCTTCGCGGTCTGAAATATCAGGATCAAACGATCCGCATCATCTGGGTCAGCCGCTTTATCAAGCTCAAGCATCCCGAAGAAGTGATTCGGCTGGCGAAGCAGCTGAAAGCCGATAACGTGGATTTCCGCATCGAGATGCTGGGCGTCGGCGAGCTGAGAGAGGAATATGAACGGATCGTCGGCGAGGAAGGGCTGAACGACCGGATCTCATTCACCGGACCTTTCCCGCCCGCCGAAGTGCTTGAGTATATGCAAAAGTCAGATATCTTCCTCTTTACCTCCGATAAAAATGAGGGCTGGGGTGCTGTGCTGAACGAGGCGATGAGCTCCGCGTGCGCGGTTGTCGCCTGCCGAGAGATCGGTTCCGTACCGTTTTTGATCACTCACGGTGAAAACGGTTTGATCTATGATAAGCACGGCTCGAATTCGCTGTATCATAACATCAGCCGCCTGATACAGGAAAAAGACCTCAGAGAGCGTTTGCAGAAAAACGCCTATGATACGATAAAGAACGTCTGGAACGCCGACGCGGCGACAGAACGATTACTCCGTTTGATAGATTGCATACAAAGGGGAGAGGAAGTCCCCTATACCGACGGCCCCTGCAGCAGGGCTTAAGAAAAACGTTGTTGTGAAAGGTGTGATTTCATCCGATGCTGATAAGTGTGATTATTCCGGTATATAACACCATGCAATACCTGCCTCACTGTTTACGATCGGTCGAAGCGCAGGACACTGACGACATCGAGATCATCCTTGTAGACGACGGTTCAAGCGACGGAAGCGGCGATTACTGCGATGATTACGAAAAATCGCATGAGAACGTCAGAGTCATCCATCAGGAAAACAGCGGCGCTTCCGCGGCGAGAAACGCGGGGCTGCGAGCCGCAAGGGGCAAATTCATCCACTTTATCGACAGCGATGATTATCTGGCGGACGATACGGTATACGCGCGCTTTATCAAGGAAATGGCGCCGTTATCGCCCGATATCGTCTTTTCCCGATGCAAGACCTATTCGGTCGACTTGACCGAGGTCGTTCAGGAGCAGCCGCCCTATCTGAAAGAGGGATTTTTTGAGGGCGACGTTCTCTGTGATGTTTTGAAGCACAAATACCAAATGACGATGACCTCACCGGTCAATAAGATCTTCATGCGGGATTTTCTGATCCGAAACGATCTGTTCTTCTGTAAAGGGATCCAGCACGAAGAGGACGAGTGGCTGCCGCGGGTCATCTCCTGCGCTCGAACCGCCTACTTTTATAATCAATTCATCTATGCCGCGCGGTATATGAGACCCGGCTCTCTCTCTCAGACCGATACGGAAGAGAGAAGAACCGAAAAGGCGTTGTCAAGGATCTATATCGCCGTCAGCGGCATGGAATATATGGAGCAAAAGAACCTCGCTCCCGATACGCTCGCGCTGATCGCGGAATACTACTGGGATTATCTGACGGACGCCTGCGTCATGTGCTGTAAGTTCCGCTCCCGCGAAAATAAAGAAAAGATCTACCGCGAGCTCAAAAAGAATCGTCGGTTCTTTGACAGCCGACGTTATCTCAAAAGCAGAAACCGACGCATGATGGGACTGATGTTCAAGACCCTCGGCGTCAGGATCACTGTCAGGATCATAGGAATACGATATGGAAAATAACCCGAAGCTGAGTATCATCGTACCGATATACAACGCCGAAAAATATATCGACAACTGCATGCGCTCGATCTATGCCCAGAGCTTCAGCGATTACGAGATCATCCTCGTCAACGACGGCTCTGCTGATAACAGCGCCGCGATATGCAGAGAATATCAGAAGAAAGACAGCCGTGTGACCTATATCGAAAAGGAAAACGGCGGCGCGGGCTCCGCGCGTAATGCCGGCATGGATGTCGCGCGCGGCGAGTATCTTGCTTTTCCCGACGTGGACGACTCCTTTGAACCGGAGATGTATGCCGAGCTGTATGCCCTTGCCGAGAGCGGCGATTACGACGTGGTATTCAGCGGCGTGAAGTACTATACCCAGCTGGACGACGGCAGCCTGAGCTATTCCAGAACGCAGAACATCAAGGCGCTGACTTATACCGATCGTCGGCAGTGCCGGGACAACATCATGGAATTCTTCCCGACGACGACGATCTTCGACGTACCGTGGAACAAGCTCTATAAGCGGAGCGTCGTCACCGAAAACCATATCCGCTTTACGGATATCCGCCGCTGTCAGGACGCGGTGTTCAATATCAATTTTTACAACTGTATCAACAGCGCCGCGTCGATTGACAAGGCGTACTACCACTACATGGAGAACACAGTCGCCGATGTACGGCGCAAGTTCCCTAAGAACTATATCGACATCATCATCTATTACCATACGCATTTGATGGAGATCCTTCGTGACTGGGGCGTATATGACGGAAATATCCGTACGCATTACGACTCGTCCTATGTGCTGGTGATCTATGATTGCGCCGACCGTTATGACAACCCTCTGTGGGAGCTTGATCCTCAGCAGCAGCGCGAGTACATCGCGGATATCCTGAACCGCGAAGAGGTGGTGAGCTTCCTGCCGACAGCCGTCGTGCGGGACGACGTCAAGCCGAAGCGCGAGATCCTGCTGAACAAGGATAGCAAGCAGATCATCCGTCTGCATAAGAAAGAACAATTCAAAGAAAGCATCCGACAGAACAAGCTGCTGATCGGATTATACAGAAAGCTAAAAGGATGAGAGAATGAAAAAACGCGGTTTTATTACGGTAGCGACCGGTGATTACTATTGCCGTCTGGCAGAAAACCTTATCATCAGTTACAGACTCTTTTCCGATACGACTTATCCGTTGTATGTGATGACCGATCAAAAGGGCGAGAAACGCCTGAAAAAGTATTTTGACGGCGTGATCGTGATGGAAAACCCGACCTATACGTTTCTCGACAAAATCGCCGTTTATGAGAATTCGCCGTTTGACGAGACCATCTTTCTCGACGCTGACATGAATATCATCAAGGATATTTCCTTCCTGTTCGATATGTTTGAAGAGAACGGCTGTGAGGTCAGCTGTATGGGTTCTGTCAGAGAGATCACGCCCGAAGTCCGTCCGATCCATTACGGTGAAGCGGCGGTAGAGGCTTTCCATTTGACAAAGTTTCTCGCTTTCGGCGGCGGAATGTACTACTATCAGCGATGTCAGAAGACCGACGAGCTGATCCGTATGATCTACGACGAGCTGATCCCGCATTATCACGATTATCAGATGAAGGTCTTTCGTCCGGGTCAGATGGCTGACGAGCCGCTGATGGGATTGGCAATGCTGCTCAAGGGGATGACCCCCGTGGACGATACCGAGAGAGACCTCATGCGGTACAGCGACCATATGATGGATACCCTCAAGTGGGACTTCAAAGCGAAGAAATGTACTTTTTTGTGGCAGTTCAAGAGGGTCGTCGATCCTCAGATCGTCCATTACGGCACTCACAACACCTATCATAAAAAGTATGTGTACTATAACGCGATAATCAGGTGTAAGTACCGTAATTTATCGGCGCTGATCCCCTTTGCCGTCTGCTTTGACGAAACCGTTTTGTTGTTCAGACATATCGGTACAAAGAGCGATCGCAAGGCGTTTTATAAGTGGTTCAAAGAGCATTTTACCGCCGAGTACTGGCGGCGAAAGAAAGATCAGATGAAATCGCTGTCAAAGAAAAAGGGGAAATGAGATTGAAGAGTAAAAAAGGGTTTATCACAGTTGCGACAGGTAATTATTATTGCAGGCTGGCTATTAATCTTTTGACCAGTTATAGGATGTTTTCGAATACGGATATTCCTATGTATGTTATGACGGATAAAAATGGCGAGAAGCTGCTGAAAAAACATTTTGATGGTGTTATTGTGATGGATAAGCCGACATACACCACGGTAGACAAGATGGAGGTATATTTTAAAACTCCTTTTGAAGAAACAATTTTTCTTGATGCTGATATGAGTATCACACGAGATATTCGTTTTATGTTTAACGAGTTTCAAAGAAACGGATCTCCAATCAGCTGTATCGGCTCATATCGCAGTTTTGAAGAGTGGGGCGAGCCGATCCATTTCGGACAGGCGGCAGTCGAAAAGTATCATCTTACCGGCTATCTCGCATTTGGAGGCGGAGTATACTATTACCGTAAAGGACCTGAAGCTGACAATGTCTTTCAGTTCATTTTTGATGAATTGATACCTAATTATCATCAGCTTGATCTGCACTTGTTTCGCACATCGCAAATGGCGGACGAACCCTTGATGGATGTAGCCATGTTGGTATACGGGATGAATCCGCTTGAATCCAAGATTGATATTATGCGATTTATCAGCCGAATGATGGACACATTATCATGGGATTTAGAGAAAAAGGAATGTCATTTTACCTTGAGGGACGGGAGCGTTGTAAGCCCTGCGATCGTTCATTACGGAACGGACAATACCTACCACAAAAAGTATGTGTACTATAACGCGATAATCAGGTGTAAGTACCGTCATTTATCGGCGCTGATCCCCTTTGCCGTCTGCTTTGACGAAACCGTTTTGTTGTTCAGACATATCGGCACAAAGAGCGATCGCAAGGCGTTTTATAAGTGGTTCAAAGAGCATTTTACCGCCGAGTATTGGCGGCATACCGGACAAAAGATCAAGGCACTGTTTAAAAAATAAGGAAATACCCAATGGCAAAAGGTTTTATCACGCTGGCGGCTGGCGACGCTTACTGCCGGCTCGCAGAACATTTATATATGAGCTATAAGCTGTTTTCCGGCTGCGATTATCCGTTTTACGTGATAACGGATAAAGCGGGGGAGAAGCGGCTGTCAAAGCTCTTTGACGGTGTGATAGTCAAGGAGCTTCAGAGAAACACCGTCGATAAGCTGATGTTTCTGAAAGAAACGCCCTTTGACGAAACGATCTTTATCGACGCGGACAGCAGCGTCGTCAACGACCTGAATGATGTGTTTGACGCGTTTGAACAGAACGGCTCCGATATCAGCGCCATCAGCAGGACGGTTCCTTTAAAAGACGGTGAGGGCGGCGTCCAGTTCTCGGCATCCGCCGCAAAGGAGCTGGGGATCACGCAGGATTATCCGAAGTTCAACGGCGGCGTTTACTATTACCGAAAATCAGAGGCGGCGCAGGAATGTATCGACTTTATGTTCCGCGACGCATTGCCGAATTATCACCACTACGGGCTTTTGAGCGACAAAACGCTCGTTAAGTATGATGAGCCGATCTTTATCATTTCGATGCTCAAATACGGGATGACCACCCTTCCCGTCGAGTCGAATATCATGTTCCTGCTGTTTGAGAAGCAATTCAAGGTCAAGTGGGATATGGAGAAGCGTGTTTGCTTTTATCCGTGGGACGGAAAGATCGTCAGCCCGTCGATCATCCATTGGAAGTTCGGCGGTACCGAGACCTTTCAGTATGAAAAATATGACGCCAAGATAAAAGGACGCTATTTGAAGTGGAACCGTATGCAGGTAGCGAAAGAAGTCATGCTCAGCTTTACGAAGTATAATATTTACCCAAAACTGCTGAAAGTCTTTCCGTTTTTACACAAAGCGGTCGCTAATCGCAAGTAGCAAAAGACACACGAGGGGGAAGAGATACGATGAAAAAAATACTGTTTATCGCCCCTTCGCTTACACCGGGCGGAATGGAGCGAATGCTCGTGACGATAGCCAACCGGCTGGTCGCTCACGGCTATGACGTCACCGTCCTGATTCTGGACGATATCACCGATCTGCGGGATGAGCTGGATGAAAGGGTATCTTTTCGTCGCAAGCCCTATAAAACGCATTTCGGACAGAAGCTCCCCTATATCCGCCACAAGCTGTACGACGACGGCATGTGGGAAACGCGGGCGACGCCGCGGCAGCTGTATCAATATTATGTCGGCGATGAAAAGTTTGATGTTGAGATCGCGTTCTTTCGCGGGATGTGTGTGAAGATCGTCAGCGGCTCAACAAACAAAGACGCCGTGCATCTCGCCTGGGTCCATAACGATTATCGAAGAGCGCGCGGATATCAGAACTGTTTCGGTACTATGGGCGAAGTCTATGACGCTTACCGCCGGTTCGATCGGGTCGTATGCGTTTCAAAGGAAGCGCAGATCGGTTTTCGGGAGGTCATCGGCGATACACAAAACACGACGGTGATCTACAATATGCTCCCGACCGAGGATATCCTGCGCAAAGCAAATGAGCCGGCTTCACTAACCTACAATAAAGCAGCTCTGCATCTGGTTATCGTCGGCAGGCTCGAGGACAAAGCCAAAGGTCAGCTCAGGCTGATCGACGCGGTGACCCGGCTGCACGACGAGGGCATTGACATTTCTCTTGCCGTCGTGGGCGGCGGCGACGATCATCAACTCATCAAAAGCAGGATCGATGAGCAAAACGCCTCTTCCTATGTTTTCATGACGGGGATGCAGAAGAATCCCTATCCGTATATCAAAGACGCCGATTTGTTGGTGTGTTCTTCCTACTATGAGGGCTACAATCTCACGGTTGCGGAGGCGCTGATCATCGGCACGCCGGTGCTCAGCACCGATTGTACCGGACCGCGAGAGATCCTCGACGGAGGGAATTACGGCATGATAGTTGAAAACAGCGATGAAGGCTTGTATAATGGATTAAAACGCTGCTGTGACGAGCCTGATCTGCTGAAGGAATACAGAGAAAAGGCAAAACTAAGGCACGACTTTTTTGACGAAGACAGGATACTGAAGCAAATCACAGGTCTGTTATAGAGGATACTATGAAGAAGATTGCGATATTAACGCGAAAATCCACACATAATTATGGGACGCTTCTGCAGTGCTATGCCCTTCAGAAGGTGATTGCGTCTATGGATGCAGATGTGCAAACCATTGATGAACAAAGGTTGATAAAGGATTATCTTGACCGAAAAAAACCTGTGCGCGCCAAAGTATCTCTCAAAAGAAAGATGTATGATCGGTATGAAAAAATCAGGTCAAAATACTTTGGTTACCAGTACCGTCCTCAAACCAAAAAACTGTTTATCAGATTCCAGCAAAATCATATCCGGTTTGATCGCCCGAGATCGACGGCGGATATCGATCGGAAATATGATATTATCATTTCGGGAAGCGACCAGATCTGGGCGGAAGCCGCGGAGCCGATTTTGTTTCCGTTTTATATGCAGGACTTTGCCGGTGACGATAAGGTGAAGGCAAGCTATGCGGTCAGTGTCGGCTCCGACTACTCCCCGCAGAATATCCCGGATGTAAAAAGATACCTCAGCAGCTTTGACTTTTTATCGGTCAGAGAGCCTTCCTCCGCCGAGATCCTCAAGCAGTATACGGACAAGGAGATCGTGCTGTCGTGCGATCCGGTGCTGCTGCTGCCGGAATCGAATTGGAGTGAGCTGGCAGGAGATCGAAATCATGAAGAAAAGTATATCTTCTGCTTCTTTTTGGCGAATCACGAATGGTATTTTACAAAGGTAGATGAGCTGTTGAAGGAATACCCCGGCAGAAAGGTGTATTTCTTCAGCAAAAAGGATATCAGCCATCCGGAGTATCAACAGATTCCGGATTCGTCTCCCGAAGAGTTTTTGAACTATATCAAATACGCTGATTTCGTTTTGACGGATTCCTACCACGCTTTTCTGTTTTCTATGATCTTTCATAAGAATCTGAATGTTCTGGAGAGATTCCATAACGTCGAAAACAATTCTCAGAACGGGCGGATCCTCGATCTGATGGAGCGTCTGGGTATCACGGACAAGTTCAGCGACGAACAAGGCGCGATCAACACGGATGAGATCGACTATGAACGCGCCCATCAAAAGATGCTTGCGTTCAGAGAAGATTCTATGCGATATCTCAGTCGCGTTCTGTTCTTCAACAAGGAGAAGGACAGCGCAGAGAAACGCTGAGTACGAACAAACCCGCAAAGGTCAAATAATTGATTACAAAACATAGATGGTGATAACATGGAGAAAAAATGGACTGCGGTCATAGAACCGCAGAAGAAGTTATTTGACTTGAAACTGAAAGAGGTATGGCAGTACAGAGATCTGATCTGGCTGTTTGTCAAGCGTGACTTCACGACTAAATTCAAGCAGACGGTTTTAGGCCCCTTATGGTATATCATCCAGCCGCTGTTTACAACGATCGTCCAGACCTTCGTTTTCGGCGGGATCGCAAAGCTGCCGACCGACGGAGTCCCTCAGTTCCTGTTTTACATGGCAGGCAACGTGCCGTGGGCGTATTTTTCGTCATGCCTGCAGTCCACATCCAACACCTTTGTCGGCAACGCCAACGTGTTCGGAAAGGTCTATTTTCCGCGTCTGACGACGCCGATCGCCACTGTCATCTCGTCGCTGTTCAACTTTATTGTTCAGTTTGTGATGTTCTTGGGCTTTACCCTGTATTATGTCCTGACCGGCGCTGATATCCAAGTTACATGGGTCGCCGCGCTGACGCCGCTGTTTATCATCCAGATGGCGATGCTCGGCATGGGCTTCGGTATCATCATCTCTTCTCTGACGACAAAATACCGTGACCTGCAGGTTTTGGTCACCTTCGGTATCTCTCTGTGGATGTATGCTACCCCGGTCATCTATTCCGGCTCCACTCTCTCGCCGAAGCTCTATTCGGTGATGATGCTCAACCCGATGGCGCCGATCATCGAGTTGATGCGTTACGGATGGCTCGGTTCGGGTACGATGCCGCTCATGTACTGGGGCATCAGTTGGATCACAACGATTGTCGTCCTGTTCATCGGCATCGTTATATTTAACAAAGTCGAAAAAACCTTTATGGATACAGTCTGAGGTATATGATGGACGAAAAAGATATTGCTATAAAAATAACCGGATTAAAAAAGAGATATCGTCTCGGCGTTATCGGCGGCGGTACGTTGAAGGGTGATCTCCAGAGCTGGTGGGCGAGACGCCGCGGCAAGGAGGATCCGAACCGCATGATCGGTTCAAAGACCCATGAAAAGAACGAGACCTTCATGGCGCTCGACGATATCGACCTGACGATCAATAAGGGCGAGCGTTTGGGTATTATCGGACACAACGGCGCCGGAAAATCCACTCTGCTCAAGATCCTTTCCCGCGTGACTGCACCGACCGAGGGCAGGATCTGTGTCGACGGCAGGATCTCGTCTATGCTGGAGGTCGGCACGGGCTTCAACCCTGAACTGACAGGTCGCGAGAACATCTACCTCAACGGCGCGATCCTCGGCATGACCCGCGCCGAGGTATCGAGCAAGATCGACCAGATCATCGAGTTCTCCGAGTGCGCCCAGTTCATCGACACGCCCGTCAAGCGCTATTCCTCGGGTATGTATGTCAAGCTCGCGTTTGCCGTAGCGGCGCATCTTGACTCCGAGATCCTCGTTATGGACGAGGTGCTTGCGGTCGGCGACATGAAGTTTCAGCAGAAGTGTCTCGGCAAAATGGGCGACGTGTCCAGTTCCGAGGGCAGGACGGTTCTCTACGTCAGCCATAACATGAACACCATCCGTCAGCTTTGCAACCGCTGCATCGTGCTCGATCACGGTAAGCTGGTCTATGACGGCGGCGTCGAGGACGCGATCGCGATCTATGCGGATATCAAGAAGGGCAGCCTGGATTCTTATATCGATTTAACGGACGCGAAAAGATACAGCAGCTTCAAAACGCTGCGCAGAGCCAGTTTCCTTTCGGCAGAGTTTCTCGGCAAGCAGGACAATAGTTTTGCGCAGGATGAAAAGATCAAGCTGAAGCTGAAGATAGATTCGGATATTGTGATACCGAACGCCATGATCCGCATCGGTTATTATGATATGTATGACAGAAAGATCGCTTGTACCGTATGTCCCGATGTCGGTGACATTCAGAAAGGCGGTAATGAGCTGACGATGGAGCTGTGCACCGACGGATTGGTACCCGGCAGCTACCGCGGCGAGCTGATCTTGTTCAACGCCAACGAATTCGGTACTGTAGAGCAGTACGATATCGTATTGGAAGCGTTTTACTTTGAAAAAACAATGAAACAGGATTTTGAGTGGAACGCCTTGAAGTGGAGTTCTGTGAGATTGAACAACAGCCCCAAACTCTCAGGAGAATGATGAGATCACAGTGCGGAAAACGGGTTGTTACTCTTACCGTTGACTAAAAGGTCAAATTTTAGTATAATATACTTTTAAGCTAACACCCAAAACCGCTTTAGGAGGAAAAATGAGAAAAGCCGTAATTTTCCTGATTGCATTTTTTGCTACCATATGCGTAGTACTGCTCGTACTGTCTCCCGACTATCTCTCTATGCTGATCGTCGGTATCATGACGGGTACGATCGTACTGGGCTTTGTTTTCGGTATCATCCCTCTGCTGCGCTTCAGCAGAGGATTTGGCAGAGGACGCCGGAGCATCGAGGACGCGTTGGACGTCAACGCCGATTATATCTGGACTGCCGTCCGCAAGGTCCTGCCCTTCTTTGATGAGAGAACGCTTGACGATCTGTTTGAGACGTATCTCAACGAGGTCGTCGATCAAAACGACAAGGGCGTCGTCATCAGCGACATCGAGGATGTCATCAACGAAGAGACGATTGCGATCCGCAGCTGGCGCGGCGTTGTATTGCAGATCGCCGGTATCATGACCGCGCTCGGACTTTTAGGTACCTTCCTCGGACTGGTCATGGGTATCAGTACGGTCGAGTTCCATACCGCCGAAGCGACGATGGAAAGTATCGAGAACCTGCTGCAGGGTATCGGTACCGCGTTCTATACCTCTATCGTCGGCGTTATCCTGTCCATTCTCTTCAATATCAGCTACCGTCTTGTCTGGAACATCACGATCCGCGAGATGGGACTTTTCACCGAGCAGTTCCATACCTTTATCCAGCCCTCCGCCGATGAACAGATCCGCGCGAAGCAGTATCTGAACACCGAGAAGATGATCGAGGCGCTCAACGTTCTGCGTACCAACAGCAGCATCAGTCTGAGCAACGCTCCGTCGGATCCCGCTCAGGAGCAGCGTATGATGATGGATATCCTCTCGGGTCTCAACCACGGCGAATTTACCTATCATTTAGAGCCGGTATGTAACCTTGCCGACCGCAGCGTCATCAAGGTCAATACCAAGATACATTGGAACCATCCCGTTCTCGGCGAGGTCCAGCCCTCCGTCTATCTGCCGATCGTAGAGGCGGACGGCTTTGTCGCGAAGCTCGACCAACATCTGTGGGAGCAGATCTGTGAAACGGTGCGTGAGTGGATCGACAGAGGCCTGCATCCTCTGCCTGTTGTCCTTTATGTCCGCAAGACCGACCTGTTGGCGATCGACGCGTACGACAGCATCCGCTCTCTGGCGGAACAGTATAATATCGAGCCGCGTTATCTGGAGATCGCGATCGACGCCTCCGCTTATGCCGTCTGTCATGAAGAGGCGATGAAGGCGGAGCAGAAGTTCATTCAAAGCGGCTACAGGGTATCCGTCGGCAACAGCGTCGGCAACCTTGTCAGCCTTACCGACACCAGAGCGGACGAGATCTGTCTGGATCTGGGGATGCTGGATGAAGAGAATGATATCGAGAGCATCTTCAGCCAGGCGGATAAGATCAATCTGAAGCTCGCCTGTACGGGCATCACCTCCGCAAAGATGCTTGCTGATATCAAGCGATACGGCTGTATGATCGGAAGCGGCAGCCAACTCTATCCCGAGATGACGCGTTCCGCATACGAAGATATGATGCAGTATTCCCGCGCCTGAGAAAGCGCGTTATACTGATATTCAATAAAAAGAGGACAAAAATTATCGAGCCGATAAGAATGTCGGGCTTTTATTGAAAATCAGTATGATATATATTCGATAAGAAACCATCACTATTATCAGATAGGGGATTTTGATGAAACTGAGAAAAAAACAGAAGTCCGGTGAAGAAGGCTACTGGAAGTCATTTACCGATATCATGTCGGGTCTGCTGCTTATCATACTGCTCATCATGATGCTCCTTCTGTTATATGTGACCCAGATCAATAAAGAAGAACATACAGAGGATTATCAGTTCGAGACAACAGTCGTTGATGATAACTACACAGATTATCACCGCTCTGATGAGATGTACGATCGTCCTCCCCGTGAAGGCGGCGCGGGCGGCGGCGGATACGGCGTCGATGATCCCGGTGAGAATGATAACGAAGGCATCTATAACGACGTCGGTCATGATAAGACTGCTGTCTTTGTTACGGTAGTTGACGACGAGACCGGCAACGTGATCAAAAAATCCGGTATTCTCTTTGAATTATACACGGGCGCCGACTCTTCGGGAGGCTTGCAGACGCTGCAAACCTACTACCCCGTCAAGACTGAGTACAAGCAGTATGAAACGACGAAGGACGGTACCTTCTTCCTGCCCGAAAAAATCACCAACGGTACCTACTCGCTCCATAACCTCAAGGCGCCCAAGGGCTATGCCTTTGCGGATGACGTCAATTTTGAGATCACCGAAGCGCTCGACTGGGCTGAACCCTACCGGGTCACCGTGCCGATGTCACCGTCCAAGAGTGTGATCTTCGTTCACGATACCGATGTGGACACCAACAAGACCGTTTCCGGTACGGTCTATGAGGTATACGCTGCCAACGACGTCAAAACACTGGACGGAACCGTGCGCTATAAAAAGGGCGAGAAGGTCGACGAATTCAAAACCGATGAGAACGGTAAGGGCGAGAGTGTCAAGCTGTATTACGGCGATTACACTGTCAAGCAGAAGACCCCCGCGACCTATTACGCGTTGAATACAACGCCCGTGAATGTGACGCTGGAGTTCACCGAATCGGAGGCAGAGACGGAAACTCACGAGTTCAAATGTCAGAAAACCAGAGCGGAGCTGCTGCTCGTTGACGACTATACCGAAGAGCCGATCAAGGATGCGACATTTGCCGTCGGCGGCAGAGAGGACGCTACTACCAACAGCGAAGGCAAAATCGTTCTGACCGATCTGGATAGGGACTCTACCTATGAACTGACACTCAAGAGTCTGCCCGAGTCCTACCGTTCGCAAACCGAGAAGATAACCTTTACAGTAGACGGCGACGGCCGTATCGACGGTGATGGCGTCTCCAAGATAGATATGACCGCCTATAAGATCCGTCTGTCCGTTTCCGCGAGAGATATGCTGTTCGGCAATGAACTTACCACCACCATGATCCGTCTGTATGACACCAATGATAAAGTTGTCGAAGAGTGGGAAGGCACCGGAACAGTCCGTGAGTTTGAGGATCTTGATCCCGGCACCTACACCGTCGAGGTCGGCGGGCGTAAGTCAACGCGCGTGAGCATGGAGCTCAAGGATACGGGCGGTATCCAAACGATCGCCACCGCTTACTGGACATTGTGGGATACCATCGCGATCATCGGCGGCGTACTGCTGCTGGCACTGATAGTGTTTATCTTTGTCAGTTTGTTCCGCAGACTAAGAAAGAAGTAAGACATGAATAAATCAAGAGTATTCCGAAAAAGCGATATCCTTTATCATATCGTCAAGGGCTGGAAAACGGTACTGGTTTTAACGGTTGTCGGATTGATCGTGGGTGTGACGATCATCGGCGCGGGTTACATCCGCGGCGAGGTCTCGAGAGAGTACCGCGTCACTACCTCGGTCGCCGTCATCACCTCGGGTGACGGTAAGGAGTATCGATCCTCCTCACCCGATCAAACCAACCTGAATACCGCGCGCAATCTTGCCGATTCCGCGTTGTATGTCATCAAGAGCAGGAGAAACATGGAAGCGGTCATCGCCGACGCGGATCTGAACGGCGTTACCGCGGACGATATCTCGCGCAATCTTACCGTAACAAGAAACGGCGAGACCGAGATCATTGAGATCACATTGCTGTGGCGCTCCGAAAAAGAAGGCCTGACGATCGTCAATTCGCTCAACAAGGTCACCTCCTCCGTGATGAAGGAAACCGTCAAGATCGGCTATATCTCCGTGATCAACGAGCCGACCGTCAAGATCATCGTGGGCGGTCATATCAATCTTTCCGTATGGATCTATGCCGCTATCGTTGGCTTTTTGATCGGCGTCGGTTTCTGCATCCTGCGATTCGTCTTCGCCCCCACCGTGATCAACGAAGATGATATCACGTCGTTGTTCGGTATCGACACCTTAGGAGCGCTGCCCTTTGACAAGCATTACGCGCGCCTGAAACCGTCCATGACGACCGATCTGCCGATCATGGATGATATCAAGTCCTCCGCCCATCTTTTACTCAGCCACATGGAAGGCGCGGGCGTGCATAAGGTTTATGTCACTTCCACAAAGCATGACGAGGGTAAGACCCGCTTGATCGCCGACGTCGGACTCCAGTTCGCGCGTCTGGGCAAAAAGACGCTGATCATCGATTGTAACTTCCAGAACCCGATGCTCGGCGGACTGTTCCTCGGCGAGCTTCCCTATGAAAAGACGCTCAACGCGCTGTACAGGGGTGACGCCGATAAGCTTGACGCGGTCACGCGTATCAACGGCTGTCTGGATCTCTTGCCCTGTGTATTGGAGCGCAACCCCGAGAACTTCAACGACGCCCTTCTCGTGGAACTGAGTAGGGTCATGGAAGGCTACGACTATGTGCTGATCGATACGGCGCCTGTCGGAACCGACGCCGAGGTGCTCCGACTCAACGAGATCACCGAGACGGTTCTCTATGTTGTGCGCTTTGACCACGCGAGGGTCGATGATATCAAGCGCTCTATGGAGCGTATCGCCAAATCCGGTATCCCCGTCGTCGGAGCGGTATTCAACTGCGTCGTCAACTGGCGGCAGACGATCATCAACACGCCGAAGCGTCTGGCTAATTCTCTCAAGCGCGAAAAGAAGCGTCAGGAGAAGCAGACAAAGCAGCGCAGCAGCTATCAGGAAAAGCGCGCGAAAGCAAACAGAAAATCAGGCTCCGCTCCGCGTTCCGCGAAGAAGCAGTCAGCATGGGATGATTCTGCTGATACGGAGTCGATCACAGATATGAAGGAAGCGACCGAAGAGAAGAATACAAGGTCAGGTCGCCAAAAGCTGAGAGCCGAAGAAAAGAAGAATAAGGCGGAAGAAAAGAAGCGCAAGGCAGAAGAGAAAAAACGCAAGGCAGAGGAGAAGAAGAGGCTCAAGGCAGAAGAGAAGAAGACTCGCAAGGATAAGAAGTCGAAAGAGCAGGAGACACCGATAACGGAAGAACCATCGCCTATCAGCGAGTATCTCGATCTCGAGGAGAACTTCGAACGTCCCGAAAACACCGATGATGTATAATGAGATAAGGAGCGTAGCATGAACCATTTTCTAAAGTACAACCGCATCAAGCGCAGGGTTTTAGCGGTTGACGATGAGATGATCAACCGCGAGCTGCTGCAGGCGATTCTGGCGATGAACTATGATGTTACCTTCGCCACGAATGGCAAAGAGGCGATGGAGCTGCTCTACGCGGCTGAGGAGCCGTACTCTCTGATCCTGCTCGACCTGCTGATGCCGCAGATGAGCGGTTTTCAGGTGCTCGAAGCCTGTAAAAAGGACGATAAGCTCCGCGAGATACCGATCATCGTCATGACCTCCGAGAAGAGCGCCGAGGTGCGCAGCATCCGCATGGGCGCGTTGGATTTCATCACAAAGCCATACCGTATGCCTGAGGTCATCCTCGCGCGCTGTGAGCGTATCATCGAGCTCAGCGAAGAAAAACGCTTCATCCGCTCGATCGAAAACGATAAGGCGACGGGTCTGTTGATCAAGGTGTTCTTTGACGCGTATATCGAGCGGCTGCGTCCGAGCCTGAAAAGCGCGATGGACGCGGTCGTCCTGAAGCTCAGCGGCGCGGATGAGACGACGCTTTCCGACGCGGCGCGGCTCTTCAATGATATCGTCATCAATGACAACGGTATCGCCTGCCGCGCGGACGACTTCACCTTCTATGCCTTCTGTCGGCATCAGGAGGATTACGACGATTTGATCGGTCATTTGCAGGAGGAGCTTTCCCTCAGCGGCGATATCCGCCTGAGCGCGGGCATCCTTAAAAATGTCGATCTCAATGCGCCTGCCGACAGCTGGTTCAGCGCGGCGGAAGCCGCCTGCGATTCTTCTGCGGGCATGATTTCCTACGCCGGTTAGGATGAAGGGAGTCGAACCCCAATTGGTTTATAGCGGTCTATTTCCGCCTACTCTTCATCCTAAGAATTCGGCAGCGATCCGCTGTTTTCACGATTGAAAAAAGTTATGGCACTGAATGGCCGGTATCTGGATTTGGGTGATACCGGCTTTTATCAGTAAGAATCAACGATTGCGTCGATCCGGTTCACGTCAGCGTGTCAGGATCGTGAGGAGTGGTTGAATGATAAACGGAAGATCATTTGTTTTAGCGGCACAGGCTGTTCCGGATATGAACGCTGTACAGCTGAATGACAAAACGGTGTTGAGCTGGTACGACGGCTTATCCGTGACGTTTTCTGAGGATAAAAAGTATGTGTTGATCGGCGATTGCTGGTCGATCAGAGAAGGCGAGGATCCCGCGCGGTACATCGCCGAAACACGCGATCTGAGCGCTGAAAACATCCTCGCGCGCGAGAATACTTGGTGCGGCAGATATGTGCTGATTCTGGAAGACCGCATTTATATGGACGCCGTTGGATCGATGAGCGTTTTTTACCATGACGCGTATATCTCCAACAGCCTGAATATGATCCGGGAGCTCCTCGGCTATGAGCTGAAACAGGAGAAGCTGTACGACGGCTTAGCCCCCGATTTTGTCCCCGGTCCGGGCACGCAGTATGACGGCGTCAAAAGATTGATGCCGAGTCAGGTCTATGATCATGTCGCAAAGTCGGTTATTTCACGCGCCTTACTGCCCGAATATCCGATCGAATTCAGCTCCGACGAAGAGCGAATCCAATGCTTTGTCAAGGAGCTGGCGCAGGGGATGAAAAACCTCGACAAGTATTATGAGGGAAAGACAAAGCTGATCACCTGCACAGGCGGACGCGATTCGCGCACAGTGCTGGCGGTTTCCGAATTCGCCGGTCTGAAGTATGGCACGGCGACGCTGGAGCATAGCGAGATCGGTAACGCTGATATTGAGATCCCGCGGCAGTTGAGTCGGGCGCTTGACAGAAAGCACTATTATATCAGAAGGGATAAAAAGGATCTTAGCCGCGAGCGGTATGAGGCGTTTGACCGCCATATCTGTAATTACGAGAAAGGCGCCGACAGGGATTTCTATGCCTACGGTCAGTTTGAGAAGCTGAGAAAAGAGGTCGGCAGCGATATCGTGCTTCTCAGGGGCTCGGTACGGGGAGCCGCCAATAAGGATTACTTAAAAACCATCGTGTCCTCAGATTACGATTGTCTTCAAAGATTATATCCTTTGCTCAGCTGTAACCCGATCTATCGGCAATCTGTCAAGGATTGGCTCGATTATGTTTCCAATGATCCGGAGAATGATTTGATCGGTCCCGCTGAACGAGTCTATCGTGAGCTTAGAGAGGGCTGTTGGCTTTCGACGATCGAGGGAGTCTTTGATATCTACGATGACATTACTTCTGTCCAGCCGCTCAACTGCAGACGGCTGATCTCGTTGCTGCTTGGTTTTGATGTCGTTGACAGGACGAAAAAGCTCCACGAGGAAAAGATAACGGCTTATGCCGATCCACGGCTGGGCGCTATCCCGTATGATTATCAGCTCGGCGGTAACGGAGCCGGCCGGGCGAGACAGATATCCGGTTATCTGAAAAAGATCTTGTGGATCCTCGGAAACTACGGTCCGGGCGGCTTGATCCGCTTTCTCAAGGGCAAGATCGGAAGAAACTGACAGAAACGAAATAATCAATCCATTTGAGTTTGGGGTAAGGTGAGATCCAATGGGCAACAGCGAAAGAATATGTGTGTTGATCCCTGCGTATAACATGGGAAAATATCTTGAGAGCTGCATCGACTCTGTTTTGGCGCAGACCTATCAAAACATCCGCGTACTGGTAGTCGACGACGGCTCGACCGATAATACGAGGGAGATCTGTGAAAAATACAAAGAGAAGGACAGCCGCTTTGAATCCCTCCATATTGAGAACAGCGGCCACGGTATCGCCAGAAACGTCGGTCTGGATCATTGTACTGAAAAATATGTGGCGATGATCGATGCGGACGACTGTATCAATACGACCTTTATCGAGTCTATGTATGACGTTATGGTAAAGTGCGACGCGGATATGGTCAATCCGTCGTACATTCATTTTCACACGGACGACGAAATCGACCTGAGTATGAACGCCGATGCAGTCGAAGATGATCCTACCGTCTACAACAGAGATGAGGCGATGGAATATTTAACGCATTACAAAGCGCATTTTTTCATGCCGCAAAAGCTGTATAAAACAGATCTTTTCAAGGACTACCGCTATCCCGATGTTCAGGTCAATGTTGACGTATGGGCGATCCATCACTTGATCCTCCGATCCAAAAACGTGGCTGTATCAAAGAAAGCGATCTATTTCTGGCGTCAGAGTCCCGAGGGGATGACCAGAAATTTCAGCCCCAAAAAGGTCTCCGCGGCGCTTGCCGCGTTGGACAGAGCCGAAACCGCCGCTAAACACGGATATACGAAATTAGTCCCTCTTTACGAGCGTGAATTCCATTTTCAGGCAGTCTTATTCTACAGAAAATGCCGCAACCGCCATATCGACGGAAAAAAGGTTCTGCAGCCTTATAAGGATAAGCTGCTCGCAACCTATCGCTTTAACGGCGAAGAGTATATCAAAATGTATAACCGAAAAGAAAGGGTATTGCATTGGTTCTTCGCGCGTAACTATTTGATATTTGATATTCTCGACAGGATCATCGACGATTCCACAAGGGACAGAGAAAGAGAGTAGACGGATCAAAGCCGCAAAGCGCTTTCCTGTCGCTGCATGGTTAGTTTTTTTGATGATATGAACTGTGATAAACCCTATGAAGAGGCTGAGTCCATCAACGGACCCGGCCTTTTGTGATAGCGAATTGCGAATGATAAGCCGTTTTTCGCTTGCAATTCAAGTTTCTGTATGCTACTATTGTTTCGGAAGTTTGTTGAAGGAGGTCGCTTATGATCGATAGCAATCAACAGGCGCTCCTTGAACTGCTCAAGGCGTCGCTGTTTGGTATGAAACCGTCTTTTCCCGAAGTCGTCGACTGGGATGCTGTGTTGAAGGAAGCGCAGGATCAAACGGTCGTCGTGCTTGCCGCTCCCGCTGTTCCGACCCGGGAAGCGGAAAAATGGCAGACGCCCGTGGCGAGGAACAAGATGCGGTTTTTACAGATCCTCGACGAACAGACAAAGCTCTATCATCTGTTCGATGACGCCGGCATCCCGATGGCGATCATCAAATGCTGTGCCGCGGCGATGTATTATCCCGCTCCCCTGCATCGCTCAATGGGAGATATCGACTTTGTCGTTCCGCTTGAACGCGTTGATGAAGCCGATCGGCTGATGACCGAAAGCGGCTATTCATATATGGATACGACCGCGCGCCATTACGATTATGCGAAGAATGGGATCGAACTGGAGATGCACCACCATTACAGCGATCCGGCTTGGGATTTTGAGGAGCTGATCACAGAAGGACTCGCCAAAGCGAATTTATCGGACATATACGGAAAGCAGTTTTATACTCTTCCCACAGCAATCAACGGCCTCGTTTTGCTGGATCATGTTCGCAGACACATTATGAAAGGGCTCGGTATGCGACAGATCATCGACTGGATGATGTTCGTGCATACTCAGTTGAACACCGACGCGAAGTGGGAAGAACATTTTGCGCCGTTGGCTCGACAAATAGGGCTTGAAACATTAGCCGTCACCATGACGAAGATGTGCAGGAATTGGTTGGGATTACCCGATGATATCTCGTGGTGCGACAGCGCCGATGACGCGATCGCGCAGCAGTTATTGGAGCTGGTTTTCCATTTCGGAAACTTCGGAAGAAAGAATCAGATCGAACATCGCGCCGCGGAGAGCTTCACAGCGGGCGTTCGCAAGCAGGGTCTGTTCCGCTATTTGCAGAATACCGGCGAGAAGAACTGGACGGCGTACCATAACCACAAGGGTCTGCGACCGTTCGCGTGGCTGTATCAGTCGTTTCGATTCGCGGGGAAAGGAACTGCCGCGTTTTTTCGCGGCGAGCGCTTCTCGCAGGATCTTTCCAAGGGAAAGGAACGAGGCGATCTGTACCATCATTTAGGGATCGATCAATAAGCAATAGGACATAAAGCGGTTGACAAACATACGTTCTATATGTTATCATATCAACAGCAAGCAAATGATGTTCAGAGAAAGGCGGGTTGTGAATATGACAGAGTTAGAGATCATCGCTCACGCGCAGACGTATATAGAAAAATTGGCAAAAGGGATCAATCCGCTGACCGGGGAAGAGGTAGCACAGACCGACGTGGTGAACAACGTCCGTATCTCACGCTGTTTGTTCTACACCTCCGATCTGTTGAAGAAGATCGTGGACAACAGGGGCAAATTCAAAGTGGAAATGCCCGAGCAAAAACCGTTTTCATTGAACCCGGAACAGGTCGAGAGATTCGAGTATGCTCAGCAAAGCCTTTCCGTTTCCGAGATCGTCAAGCGGTTCAACGTATTGATCGATTCCGTCTATATGAAAGAGTTGAAAACGAAACAAGTCACCGAGTGGCTGGTGTCTGTCGGAATGCTCCAAAACATCGTGATCAATAACAGGACCCGCCGCCGACCGACTCCGCAGGGGGAGAGCATCGGCATCACCACCGAGGAACGGATGGGTCAGTACGGAATGTATGAGGGCGTATTCTACAGCAACAAGGCACAGCACTTTATCGTAGATAATATCGACGCGATCATCGCGTTCGGCAATCAAAAGGATTGACAGTATGACAGGGCAGCTCGGTTGAGTTGCCCTTTTTTGTACCAGTATTTCATAACGAACAGAGAAATAATGATACTAAGTAGCAATAAAAAGCTTTAAAAAGATATTAGCGGAGAATTTCGCAGAACAAGGCGGAGGGCGCAGGCAGGCTGGCGCCTGTCA